>Ga0183098_10403_pt1 | contig 92898 bp, 81 predicted proteins | sample BioMet9_FD_128884 | JGI IMG/M metagenome (GOLD analysis project Ga0183098, IMG submission 128884) | Microbial communities from bioreactor (seeded with sewage sludge) at Lawrence Berkeley National Lab, California, USA - Biofuel... | ecosystem: Engineered > Bioreactor > Anaerobic > Unclassified ...
AGCTATGCATAATGTGGCACATGATAATTTGCCAACTGTTGAATGGTATATTAGAATAATGAATGAATTCCCTAATAAATCGCTACTACGATATTTTACAGAATTTCCATGTTTTCCTTGTAAGGCTCACAAGTATTCATCATTAGCTTTATGGGAACGAAAAATGGAAAGGAATGTAAAAAAGGTAAAGTACATAATAAAGGTGTTGGAAAAGAGCAAATTGCTAAATTTATTGAAAAAAGATTAGAGGTATAATATGAATATTGTATTATTATGCTTTGGGATTTCATCTATTGCTAGCGTATCAGGTTTGGAAAAAGTGTTTGTCTCCATGGCTAATGAATTTCTTCGACGAGGTCATCAAGTTACTGCTGTTTGGAATGATGAACAAGGAGTTAAACCTTTTTATCATATTGATGATGGGGTGAACTGTATAAATTTAGGCTTAGGAAAAATTAAGGCTCCGCTAGCGTTTAGAATTATTAGGGAAGTTAACAAGGGCCTTCGCTTAGACTTAAAAAACAAAGTAGATGAATACAAGACGCAACTATTATGTTATGCTATGAAGCATTCTTTATCTGTGAAACCAGATGTATTTATTTGCTATGAATTCAACAGTGTTATGGTGGCCAATGTTTTGTCAGAGGGGGAAATACCAGTTATCGCAATGGTTCATAATTCCATTGATAACCAAATTGGTATGTTAACGCCGAAGCAACGAAAAGAGGCAAGTAGAGCTACTGTGTATCAAGTACTAATGCCAGAATACGTAAAACAAGCTCAGCAACTATTATCGACGCGAATTGAATATATTCCTAATATAGTTTTACAGGTTAAGCTGGAAGATCATGCTGATTTATCTATTGAAAAGGAACAATATATTATTACTCATATAGGGCGTATTGAGGGACGACAAAAACGACAGGCTATCCTTGCCGGAGCGTTTGCTGCTGTGGCGAAAGCGTTTCCAAAATGGATTCTTCAGTTCTATGGTCCTGTTGGTGATGAATCGTATAAAAAGATGATAGAAGCATATATAGCAGCTAACGGTTTAGAAAAACAGATTTTCTTTAAAGGGATTACAGAAAATCCGTTAAAGATTTTACAACATAGTGATATATTCCCATTTCCATCAGCTTATGAAGGTTTCCCGTTAGCATTGACAGAAGCCATGGCAGTTGGTCTTCCTACTATTGGCTTCCGCAATGCACCAGCGGTAGGTGGATTAATCTGCAATGGTGAAAACGGTTATGTCTGCGATACAAAAAATGAATTTGCAAAGCAGTTGGAAATATTAATGCAAAGTAAAGAAAAACGAATAACTATGGGTAGAAAAGCCTCTAAATCTATGGAAAAATTTGCGCCTGATATAGTTTGGAACCGATGGGAATCTTTGCTAGAAGAAATAGCTTATAATAAAAAATAAAGAAGCTATAAGATATGATAGTCTACAGCGTATTAAATAATAAATGTAATAGATTCTGAAATGAGTTGGCAGTTTTCTCGGCAAATTGTTTTTTAGTGTAAATTAACCTGTTTTGCAATGGTTAGGTAGTATGTTGCAAGAAGATGCTGTCTTTTCTTTTAAGAGGGAACGATATGAATATTGTTGTAAGAGAATACAAAGAAGCCGATGTTTATAACATGATAGACATATGGAATGAAGTGGTAGAAAATGGTAATGCTTTCCCTCAAAGAAATTTGTTGACTAACGAGGGAGCAAAGATATTTTTTGCCCAGCAAAGTTTTTCTGCTGTGGCAGAAGAGGCTGGGAAAATTGTTGGGTTATATATTTTGCACCCTAACAATGTTGGGCGCTGCGCACATATTGCTAATGCCAGTTATTGTGTAAAAGCAACTGAGCGCGGTAAGCAAATAGGGGAAATACTTGTGAGAGATTCTTTGTTGCAAGGTGCTAAATTAGGGTTTAAGCTTTTACAATTTAATGCTGTCGTTGCTACTAATAAGTCTGCTCTTAAACTGTATAATAAATTGGGCTTTATCACTGTAGGCACTATACCCGGTGGTTTTATGATGAAAGATGAACACTATGAAGATATCGTTGTTTTTTATAAAAAACTTTAAATAACGATAGCGTTATTTTTTTAATTGTTAATAAATTACGGCAGTAAGCCACATTAAGGTAAGCACTTGCGGTAATTAGTAAAATAGGTTACAATATTAAATGGAAAGTTTGAACAGGCGCTGTAGTTAAGGCTATAGCATAATAGGGAAGACCGGTTAGAGTCCGGCGCAGTCCCGCTACTGTAATGGGGAACCAACCGCAAGATGCCACTGGGAAACTGGGAAGGCGCGGAAGGTGATGAACCAGAGCCAGGAGACCTACCTGTTATGTACCAACATACCTTCGGGCGAGAGGAATGTGGCAATAGTTTCTTAATGTCAAAATCCTCTCTTTTGTGAGAGGATTTTTTTATTGTTTTGACTGAATTTAGAGAAACGAGGAGAAAATATGCAGGAAAAATTGACGCTGGTTTTAGGTGGTGCACGTAGTGGCAAGAGCAAATTCGCAGAAAAATATGTCTTACATGCCGGGGTTAAAGCTGCTTATATTGCCACCGCTGAAATTCTTGATGATGAGATGGCTACTCGCGTAGAGTATCACCAAAATCGTAGAAAAAATGCACGTTGGATCAATTTTGAGGCACCTTATGATGCAGAAAAAACATTGTTGGAAGCAGGGAAAGTGGCTGATGTTGTGCTTTTTGATTGTCTGACAGTTTATATTAGTAACTTGATGTACGGAAAAAATGCACCAACAGATTTTAATGCTAAATATGACTATGTCTATGCTGGGATAGATAAGTTATTAAAGGCTGCTCGCCAAATAAATAAACCTGTAGTATTTGTGTCTAATGATGTAGGGGCAGGTATTGTTCCGGATTCTGTTATGGGCAGAGAGTATCGTGATATAGCCGGCTGGGTAAATCAGCAAGTGGGTATGGAGGCCGATGAAGTTTATTATGTCATCGCAGGTAATGCTGTAGATATAAAAAAACTGGCCTTTAAATTTAATGATGAAAATGGAGAGAAACACAGTGAAAGACCTTAAGAATATAATAATAGCGGCACCTGATGAAAAAATAGGTGAACTAGTAAAACAACAATGGCTTACCTTTGATCCTAGCCATGGATTAGGGGATTTAGAAAAAATGGTAGTAAAATATGCTGCTTTAACAGGTAAAAAACCGGTAGAAAAGCTTAAAACGGCCATGCTCTTAATGTGTGGTGATCATGGTATTGCTAAGTATGGCGTTAGTGCTTTCCCGCCTGAAGTGACAATTCAGATGATTAATGGTTATATTGGTGGAAGTGCCGGTGCTAATGTTATGGCACGTCATGCTAATGCGGATATTTTCATTACAGACGTAGGTGTAAACGCAGATTTAACTAATTTATCACAGGTAATAAATTGTAAAGTGGCCATGGGAACTGAGGATTTTACTCATGGACAAGCTATGACTAGAGAGCAAGCTGTTGAAGCAATAAAGGCCGGTATGAAGGTTGCTAATGATTGTATCGATCAAGGGTATAATCTTTTGGCAACAGCGGAAATGGGCATAGGAAATACTACTTCCACCGCAGCTATGGCTTCAGCTATTTTGGATTTACCTCCTGAATTAACGGTCGGTAGAGGCAGCGGTATTAACGATGAACGCATGGCCATTAAACGGGGTGTGGTTGCTGCGGGTTTGAAGATTAATGCGCCTGATCCCAATGATGCGTTAGATGTATTATGTAAGGTGGGGGGATATGATCATGCTGGTTTAGCAGGAATGATTTTAGCCGGAGCTCAAAGAGGAATACCAAGTATGGTAGACGGCGTTAACGCTACAGCAGCAGCTTTAATTGCTTATGGTATTAATCCTGCTTGCGCTGATTATATGTTTTGCTCTCATCTATCTGAAGAAATTTCCCATGGAAAAATGTTGGAAATGTTGAACTTGCATCCCATTGTAGATGCTGGCATGCGTTTAGGCGAAGGGACTGGTGCATCTTTGGCTATTGTAATTTTGCAAATGGCTTTAGATGTTTATAATCAGGCTGATCTAAAGGGAGCATATGATGCATGATTTTATAACAGCTTTAGAATTCTTAACCCGCATAAGATTTTCCCATAGTGACGATTGGTCGCCACAGGATTTTTCACGCAGTGTGCCATACTTTCCTTTAGTAGGCCTTATTATAGGATCTATTTTAGCGGTAGTAAATTATGGCCTTCTCTTCTTATATATTCCTGATTTTTTACGAGGAACACTTTTAATTTTTGCTGAAATCATTATTACCGGTGGACTTATGTATGACGGGTATATGGACACGGCAGATGGAGTTTTTTCTGCCCGCAAGCGTGAACGTATGTTGGAGATAATGAAAGACAGTCATGTAGGTTCTAATGCAGTACTGGCTGTTATTGTTTTAATTATGCTTAAGATGGGCGTGTATTTAGCAATTTCCGGCGTAGTTTTAACTAAGGTTATTATTGCCATGTCAGTAGCTACAAGAACTTTTATGGTTTTATATATTGTAAATTTCCCTTATGCTCGTAAGGAAGGGATAGGAAAATTGTTTAAACAATATGCGAAACAATATTATTCTTACATTGCAATTGTCCTCGGCCTGATTTTTGTTGTCATTTGTGGGATAAATTTTTTAGTTATAGCCTTGTTTTGTTTGCTCATGGTGTTATTAATTGCTAGGTATATCAGTAAAATGTTAGGCGGGTTAACCGGAGATACATATGGTGCACTAACTGAAGTTGGCAATGTTTTATATTTGCTAATAGCATATTTTATTTTACGATAGAGGAGAATTGGCTTTGGAACTTAATGAATATTGTAAGGATATAAAACATATAAATAAAGATATAGAAATGCAAGCTCAAAAACGTTTTGATAATCTTATTAAACCACTGGGATCTTTAGGAAAATTAGAGAAGATTGTGTGTCTGTATGCCGGAGCAAAAGGCACTGCTGAACCAGCGAATTTAGATTTTCCGAAGAGAGTTATTATGCTGTGGCAAGATGAAATAATGTCCGAGAAACCAACTAATTCACCAATAAACATATTAGCTAAAGCTGCTCATGGCAACGTAATAATGGAAACAGTTACGAGTAATAGGGAAGAGTTAGTAACGGCCATTGAGCAAGGAATAAATGCTACTGAACATGTAATATTATCCGGATATGGGTTAATAGCACCTGTTACTTTTGGTAGATATACAGTGCCTTCGGGCTGGGAAAGGCTAAAAGAATGTGGGTGGGAGGAAATATTGTATACCTTGGGAAGCAACATTTGTGCTGCAATGGTAGGCAGTATTCTTTGCGCCGCAAAGCATAGAACCCCAATTATGTTAGACGGATTAGCCTCTGTTTTGGCCGCTTATATTGCAGGTAAAATCTGTCCGGAAGCTTTAGAATATTGCATTTGCTCACAAATAACGACGGAAAGAGGGCAAAAAAATTTAGCTTTTTCCATGGGATTTACACCTGTTTTACGGCTGCATCTAGCTCAAGGTAATGGCTATGGTGCTGCTTTAGCCTTTACTCTTTTTGATGCGGGACTTAAAGCTTATAAAGAAATGAAAACTTTTGCTGAGACAGGTGTGCATGATGAAGTTAGCGAATTTGCCCATTCTCAGCAAGCTAGGAGTAAAAGTTAATGAAAACAATTTATATTGCGCGACATGGAGAAACTGATGCAAATAAAGATATGAAATTTCAAGGTCATACAGACAATCCCTTAAATGCCAAAGGATTAGCTCAAGCTAAAGAATTGGCGTCACTAGTGCAAAACTTACCTTTAGCTAAAATTTATACCAGTGATTTAACGAGAGCGATAGAAACTGCAACGCCAATTGCCAAGAACCATAATTTAAAGATAATCGCTCGCCCGGATTTCAAGGAAATTTGTTTTGGTAAATGGGAAGGATTGACATTTAAAGAAATTAAAGCCCAGTGGCCTAGTAGTATTGAGATGTTTTTACAAAAACCAGGCGAGGCACATATTGAAAATGGAGAAAGTTTTCATGAGGTTCAAAAAAGAGCATGGAATGCTTTTGAAGAGATGGTTGCAGAGCAAAAAGAGGATACTTCAATTATGCTGGTAGCTCATGGAGGCATTGTGCGTGTTTTACTGTGTACAGCATTAGGGTTAGATTTAAATAAAATTTGGGCATTTTATGTGGATAATGCCAGCTTGTCTTGTATTGTTAAGTGGGATGACAGCTATTTATTAAAGTTCCATAATTATGTAGGAAAAATTTAAATTATTTGACTTTTCTCATTTTATACTATACACTGAGCATAGAATATCTCAACGAATTCAAGTATTCCATCTTCTTACCATATCTTGGGGAAGCACCGGAAAACATCTGAGGTATGGAAAAAGGAGTGATTTATAATGAAGGAAGACAAGACTTTAAAATGTAGTGAATGTGGACAAGATTTCGTATTTTCTGCTTCCGAGCAAGAATTTTATGAAGAAAAAGGTTTTGAAAATGAACCTGGCCGTTGCCCAAGTTGCCGTGCAGCTCGTAAACAACGCATGAATGGTGGTCCTCGTCAAATGTATCCAGCTACTTGTGCTGGTTGCGGTTGCGAGACTGAAGTTCCTTTCCGTCCGTCCATGGATCGTCCAGTGTATTGCCGTGAGTGCTACACTAAGATGAAAAATGAAGGCAGACAATAATTTATTGTCATAAACCGACTACATTTATATGTAGTCGGTTTTTTCTTTTTCTGTTCAACCGCTTACTTTTTTGGTATAATAACATAGTAATTAAAACCTAACATTATAATGAAAAAAACAAGGGAGAGAAATCTTATTTTAGAATTTAAACATATTACTTTAGACGACAAGCCTATTTTTGATGACTATTTTTCCGAGAAGAAATATTATGGTTCGGAATGTAATTTTACTACGCTATTTATTTGGCGTAAATGTTATGATGTTTTCTGGGCTATTAGTCATGGGTGTCTGATTATTAAGGTTACGGTAAATGACGTAACCTTTGTTTTGCCTGCATTTGGTGGAATTGATGAAGATCTTCCTTTGGTTATTGACGCACTAAAAGAATACTTTCAAGGTCAACCTTTTGAAATTCATGGTATTTATGAAGAGACTATTGAGAGATTCAAGACTTTCTTGCCAAATATAACTGAATATCAAGAAGATCGAGATAATTGGGATTACGTTTATTTGCGAGAAAAATTGGCAACTTTGTCAGGTCGTAAATATCATGGTAAAAAAAATCATGTTAATTCTTTTAGGAAGGAACATCCTGATTACGTTTATGAACCAATTACCCTTGCGAATAAAGATGAATGTATTACTTTTAGCGATAAGTGGTGCGAGAGTAGATTGGCTGAGGATGAAAGTCTTAAATGTGAGTTCTGTGCTATAAAAGAGGCGTTAAATAATTTCGAAGTTTTAAATATTGAGGGTGGTTTAATTCGTATTAATGGCGAAGTGGAAGCTTTTACTTTTGGCGAAAAACAAAATGATGAGCTTGTAATTGTCCATGTAGAAAAGGCTAACCCTAATATACGGGGTTTATATACGGTAATCAACCAAGAATTTATTCAAAAAAATTGGATTGATGTTAAATATGTCAATAGAGAAGAAGATATGGGAAAAGAAGGATTACGCAAAGCTAAAGAATCTTATAATCCTGAGTTTATGGTAAAAAAATATAATACTATAATTAAGTAAAAGGGGTAGACTATGGACTTTCGTTTTATTAATAAAGATACATTACCGCAGATCGAAAAGTTATGGGATTATTGCTTTGAAAAAAAAGAGAGCGCTTTTTTTTCTTGGTATTTTTCTGAATATTGTTTAAGACAAAATAAAATAATTGGCGGTTTTGATGTAGAAGGGAATTTAGCTACTATGCTGCATTTAAATCCTTATACAATTTCTTTACGTAATAAAACTATGGAAGTGCCCTATATAGTAGGAGTTGCTACTGATCCAGTATTTCGTGGACAACATCTCATCGGGGAACTGCTTTCTACAGCTTTTACTTTGCTCCGAGCCGCTGGGACGTCAATTGCTCTTTTGATGCCAATTAACGCTGGAGTTTATCTACCTTATGGGTTCGCTTATACTCATTACAGGCATGGTTATAAAATGCCATTAAATGCACTAAGCGTTGTTTGTACAGATGTTACACTGAACCTGCAACGACTGGAACTGTTAGGGGCAAGAAATGAATTAAAGAAGATTTACAGGGACGTTATGTCTAATTATCATGCTTATGTAGAACGTGACGAACGAGTTTGGGATAATTATTTTGCGGCTTCGGCAGCAGATAACTTAGAAGTCGTTGTAGTTTATGATGGTAAAGCTGCAATAGGCTATATGATATATAGCAAAGAAAATAAGACCATTAAAATTTGGGAACTAATGACTACAACAGGACAGGCTAAAAATTGTCTGCTGGAATATACAAGAGGTTTTGCGGGCGCTTATACTGAATTAGATTGGCTGGCAGCTCCGGATGATTTGTCTTATGTTAATTTTAGAGATCAAGCCCATACAGGTGAAGTCACTCCCTTTATGATGGCTAGGATTATTAACGTAGGGGAAGCGTTAAGGCTATTACCAGTACCAAAGGATTGTTCTAATACAACCTTTGTTATGTATGTGCGCGACAGCTTTATGCAATTAAACAATGTTTTAGTAAAAATAACGGTTACACCTGAGGGCTTGCAGCTTGACAATAGTGCCGAAATACCGGATGTTACTATGGATATTGGCACTTTAACACAGTTGTACTTTGGTACTTTTAACGTTAGGCAATTATTAAATAATAGTAGAGTCCTAGCAGAGAAAGAATCAATAATAGTTTTATTAGAAAAATTATTTCCTGTAAAAAACAATTTTATTAATGAGTACTTTTAACTGGAGGATGCTATGAGCGGAGAAATTAAAAGGATTTTTGTAGAGAAGAAACCAGAATACGCTGTTGAAGCAAGAGGGTTACTGCAAGATTTACAAAATAGCTTAGGAATGAAAAATTTGCATAACTTGCGTATTATTAATCGTTATGATTTAACGGGTTTAAACGCAAAAGAATTTGAAGGTGCGAAACAATTGGTCCTTTCTGAGCCTCCGGTAGATATTGTGCATGAAAATACGCTGCCTTTGGAAAAAGAGAGTGTTTCTTTTGCAGTAGAATTGTTGCCTGGCCAATATGACCAAAGAGAAGACTTTGCGGAGCAGTGTATTCAATTGATTACACAAAAAGAGCGTCCTGTAGTAGCTGCGGCGAAAGTTTATGTTTTAGAAGGAAATTTAACAACTGCCGATATTGTTAAAATCAAGAAATATTGTATTAATCCTGTAGAAGCTAGAGAAGCGGCTGCTAGAATTCCCGAAACATTGGAAGGGGTTTGGGAAAACCCAAAACCTGTAGAAATTCTTACGAAATTTAATGAAATGACAAAAACAGAGATAGATGATTTTCGTATAAAATGTGGCTTGGCAATGAGCCTGGATGATTTATGCTTCTGCCAAAGCTATTTTAAAGCAGAAAACCGTTCACCATCTATTACGGAAATAAAAGTTTTGGATACTTATTGGTCAGATCATTGTCGTCACACAACTTTTATGACACAAATACAAGAGGTTAAAGTTGCGGACAGCCTTTTTACAAATCCAGTACAAAAAGCTTATGAAACCTACCAAAAAGATCGACTGTTTGTTTATGGCAAAAAAACTGACAGACCAATTACTTTAATGGATATAGCTGTTTTGGGCATGAAAAAATTAAAGAAACAAGGCAAACTTGAGGATTTGGATGTTTCTGAGGAAATTAATGCCTGTAGCATTGTTGTACCTATTATAGTTGATAAAAAAGTCGAAGAATGGTTGGTAATGTTTAAAAACGAAACACATAACCATCCTACAGAGATAGAACCTTTTGGTGGTGCGGCAACCTGTTTAGGGGGTGCCATACGCGATCCATTGTCAGGCCGCTCTTACGTATATCAGGCTATGCGCGTAACAGGCTCTGCCGATCCACGTACACCTTTCAAAAAAACTTTACCGGGGAAATTACCTCAGAGAAAAATCACATTAGGTGCTGCGGCAGGTTATAGCTCTTATGGTAATCAAATTGGCTTGGCCACAGGAGCAGTACAAGAATTTTATCACGATAAATTTGTAGCGAAACGTATGGAAATAGGAGCTGTTATTGGAGCGGCACCCAAGGATGCAGTTATTCGTAAAACGCCTGAAGCAGGGGATTTGATTTTGCTTTTAGGAGGCAAAACCGGGCGTGATGGCTGTGGGGGAGCAACAGGTTCTTCCAAAGAACATACGGTGGAATCTTTGGCTTGTTGTGGTGCGGAAGTACAAAAAGGTAATGCTCCCACTGAGCGCAAAATTCAAAGACTGTTTCGCAATCCAAAAGTAACAAAAATGATTAAAAGGTGCAATGATTTTGGAGCAGGCGGAGTGTCTGTTGCTATTGGAGAACTGACTGCCGGTCTAGTTGTTAATTTAGATAAAATTCCTAAAAAATATGAGGGATTAGATGGCACTGAATTAGCCATTTCTGAATCACAAGAACGCATGGCAGTAGTTATTGCTGCCAGCGATCTAAAAGCTTTTCTTGCTGCCGCAGATGCAGAAAATATGGAAGCAACTGTTGTTGCCGAAGTGTCTAACAATCCGCGTTTGGTTATGTATTGGCATGGTGAAAAAATTGTTGATTTAGCTAGAACATTTTTGGACACTAATGGTGTTGCCCAAAAGACTGCTGTGGAAGTTGATGAGATTACTACTAAAAGTGCTTTCAGCAAAATACCTGACAGCGTAGTTGGGGAGAAATCTTTGTCCAAAGCTTGGCTTGCTAACTTAGATAGATTGAATGTATGCAGTGAAAAGGGCCTAAGTGAACGTTTTGATAGTACGATTGGTAAAGGCACTGTTATTATGCCTTTTGGTGGTGTACACCAACTAACACCTGCTGAAGGAATGGTAGCAAGAATACCCGTGCCTAGTGGCAAGACTACAGCTGCTTCAGTTATGGCTTGTGGTTATCATCCGGAAGTTGCGTGTTGGAGCCCTTATCATGGTGGTATGTATGCGGTTGTAGAGTCGGTATGTCGTGCTACGGCCTTGGGAGCAGATCCTTCTAGCCTGAGACTAACATTGCAGGAATATTTTCCTAAACTGCACAATGAACATACTTGGGGACAACCCTTTAGTGCCTTGTTAGGTGCCTATACTGCTCTGGATGCTTTGGAACTGCCTGCTATTGGTGGTAAAGACAGTATGTCCGGTACTTTTATGGACAAAGATGTTCCGCCCTCTCTTGTTTCTTTTGCCGTTGGTATTGTTGACGATAAGAACGCAATCTCCTCTGAATTTAAAAATAGTGGGAATAGAGTCATTTTTATAGATTGCCCTTGCAATGAAGAAGAAGTTATAGATTTTGACGTATTACGCAAAAACTTAAAGGCTGTGCATAAGGCTGTTTTAGCGAAAAAAATAGTAACTGCCGGGACTGTTAAAGAAGGCGGTATTGCGGCTGCAATTTCCGTAATGTGTTTAGGAAACGGTTTAGGGTTTAGTTTTGTAAAGCCTTTTAATCATATTGAAGGATTATTTATTTTGCAGCCAGGCGGGTTTTTATTGGAATTGGCTAAAGATGTGGATCCGGATGAATTTTTTGCAGATATAGACTACTTGAATTTAGGCACATTAAATGACAAATCTGCAATTGATATTAATGGAGTTGACATAGCTCTTGCTGATATTCAAGAGGCATACACAAAAACTTTAGCTGAGATTTTCCCGGCGAAAATGTCAGTTAGTGCAAGTGATGTGAGTATTGAACAAAAACCTTATTATGCAAAGTTACCACTGACTGCTCCCTATAATATAGCCAAACCTCGTGTTTTCATCCCTGTTTTCCCAGGTATTAATTGTGAGTATGATTCAGCCATGGCATTTACGAATGCAGGAGCGAAGGCAGAAACTTTTGTTGTGCGCAATTTAACGGCACAGGCCATTAGTGATTCTGTGGATGCTATGGTAAAAATGATTAATAACGCACAAATAGTTATGTTGCCGGGTGGTTTTAGTGCTGGTGACGAACCTGATGGGTCAGGTAAATTCATAGCTACTATGTTTAGAAATCCTAAGATAAAAGAAGCCATAAAAGATTTATTAGAAAATAGAGATGGCCTCATGTTGGGTATCTGTAACGGTTTCCAGGCTTTGATAAAATTGGGACTTGTCCCATATGGTAAGATTATGCCAATGAAGGAATCCGCACCCACTTTAACTTTTAATAGTATTGGCCGCCATGTTTCGCAAATGGTTGATACAAAAATTATTTCTAATAAATCACCATGGTTGACTTTGGTGGAGCCTGGAGACATCCATACTATTGCTGTATCACACGGGGAAGGTAGATTTGTTGCATCGGATGAAGAAATTAAAAAACTTTTTGCCAATGGACAGGTTGCTACGCAGTATGTTGATTTGACTGGAAAGGCCACTATGGAAAGTCCCTATAATCCAAACGGTTCCATGTATGCTATTGAGGGTATTACTAGCCCGGATGGCAGAGTTTTTGGCAAGATGGCTCATACAGAACGTTATAGTACTGGGCTTATGAAAAATATCAAGGGCAACAAAGATCAGCCTATTTTAAAAGCAGGCGTAAAATATTTCAAATAATTTTGAAAGAAGCTTGTGTTTATTCGCAAGCTTCTTTTTATCATGGGAGTGAGAGATATGACATTGGAATTGAATAAAGTTTATTCAGGTTTTTTAGTTAAAGCAATCACAGATGTTCCTGATGTTAAAGCTAAGGCATATTTGTTGGAACATGCTTTTAGCGGTGCCCAACTTTTATACTTGCAGACAGAAGACGATAATAAAGTATTTACTATTGGTTTTAGAACGCCTTCCAAAGATAATACAGGTGTAGCACATATTATGGAACATTCTGTACTATGCGGTTCGCGCAAATACCATTTAAAGGAACCTTTTGTAGAATTGGTAAAAGGCTCTATGAACACTTTTTTAAATGCCATGACTTATTCTGATAAAACAGTTTACCCGGTGGCAAGCAGAAATGACAAGGATTTCCAAAATTTAATGGACGTTTATTTAGATGCGGTATTTTATCCACTAATTTATGAAAATCCCTATACCTTATTTCAAGAAGGTTGGCATTATGAAATTGAAAAACAGGATGGACCTTTAACTTATAATGGAGTAGTTTACAACGAAATGAAGGGTGTGTACTCTTCTGCGGATGCTATAGAGGAAAATGAATGTTACAAGGGACTATTTCCCGATTCTCCTTATGGTTATGAATCAGGCGGTTTGCCCTCTGCGATTCCGGAATTAACTTTTGATGCTTTTAAAAAATTCCATGAAACGTATTATAGACCGGAAAACGCTTATATTTATTTGTATGGTGATATGAATATTGAAAAAACTTTAGCCTATATAGATAAAGAATATTTACAAGCTTTTCCTAAAACAGGTAAATTAAAAATTTCTATTCCTTTACAAAAAACTTTTGCACGTACTGCCGAAGTAGAAGCAACGTACCCTATAGGTCCGGATGAAAATGTTGAAAATAAAAGTTATTTGTCCTTAAATATAGTTACAGGCAAAGCTACTGATCAACAAACAACAACTGCTTTGCGTTTATTATGCACAGTACTTTTGGATGGAAATTCTGCTCCTTTGCGGCTGGCATTATTAGCTGCAGGTATCGGCAGCGATATTTCAGGGGATTTTGCAACGGCTCAATTGCAACCGGTTTTTTCTATTAAAGCCGGTGGCGCAGAGCCACAAAATAAAGATAAATTTATTTCAGTAATATATAAAACTTTACAGAGTATTACTATAAATGGTTTGGATAAAGAACTAGTAGAGTCACATTTAAATGCCATGGAGTTTAAATTACGCGAAGCAGATTTTGGAATTTATCCCAAAGGCTTGATTTATGGTCTTAGTTGCTTAGAAAATTGGTTATATGGCGGTGACCCCGTAGATGCTTTACAAGTAAATGCTCTACTGAAATTTTTACGAGAAAAACTTAAAACTAATTATTTCGAAAGTCTCATAGAAAATTATCTTTTAGATAATACTCATAAACTGCTGCTGACCCTACGCCCAGAACCGGGTAAAGAAGAACGGCAGCATAGTGAAGAATTAGCAAAGATGGCTGCATTAAAAAATACTATGAGCACGGAAGAAGTAGCTTTGCACATAAACCAAGCAAAAAAATTACATGAAATTCAGGCTGCGGTTAATTCTCCTGAGGATTTAAATTCTATTCCAATTTTAGAACGTAGTGATATTCGTACGGAAATAGAAAAGGAATTAGTGCAAAAACAGGAACGTGGGAGTCGTAAAATTTTATATTTGCCGGCTTTTACAAATAAAATAGTATATGTAAATTGGTATTTTGATATGACGGGTATTGATAAAGAGTTATTGCCCTATGTATATTTGCTTAGTGATGTTTTGGGGAAAATGAACACTAGAGATTTTTCTTACCAAGAATTATCTACTTATACCAATAAATATACGGGTGGTATCGGCTTTCAAGCCGCTGCTAGTTCTAATTGTGATGATATGTCAAAGTACACTTTCAATTTTTCGTTGACGGCGAAAGTACTAGAACAAAATTTGAGTAATTTATTCAAAATTTTAGAAAACATCACATTAACTACAGATTTCAGTGATAAAAACCGCTTGCATGAAATAATAGATGAAGTTAAAACAGACTGGGACAGCAATTTTTTTAATCGTGGTCTAAATGTTGCGGTGACTAGATTGGGTTCTTATTTCGGCGAAGCTGCAAGAGTCGCTGAGTATGACCAATTAAGCTATTATATGTTCTTGAAAAATTTAGTAGAAAGTTATGACACGAAATATATAATTATTCAAGAGAAACTTCGTAGTTTATTACCTGTATTTTTCCACAAGGACAAACAACTTTTTGCCTATTCATGCGATGAATATTTAAGTGAGACGGTTGATAAAGCTGCCGAAGATTTTGTAGCTAAATTACCTCATTCTCCATATGCAGGACAGGTTGCGCATAAATTGTCGGCACCGGGCACTAATGAAGGAATTATTACGGCAGGCAAGGTTCAGTATGTTATAGCCGGGGGAGATTACAGGGCACATGGTTACGAATATACAGGCGTAATGAAGGTACTGGAAACTATTTTGCGTTATGAATACCTTTGGACTAAGATAAGGGTTCAAGGCGGTGCTTATGGTGCTAACGTGTTATTTGACCGTAATGGTGGAATGTATCTGTCTTCTTATCGTGATCCTAAACTAGCTGAAACACTAACCACCTACAAAAATGTACCTGCTTTCTTAAAAAATTTTACAGCTTCTGATAGGGAAATGGATAAGTATATTATTGGCACCATTAGTTCTTTGGATACGCCACTTACAAATTCCATGCATTTAGTAAGAGCTGCGCAACAAGAATTAAAAGGAATCTCTGACGAGTCCAGACAAAAAAGCAGAGAGCAAATTATAAATGCCGTAGTTGATGATATTAGAGCATTGGCACCGTTGGTTGAAGATGTTTTAAAAGATAATTACATTTGTATAGTGGGGAGTCAAGGCCAGATAGAAAAGAATAAAGCCTTATTTTCCGGTATTATAAAAGTATAAAAACAGCGTATATATAGTAAAAAAACGTATATCTCATTAAATTGAGATATACGTTTTTGCATTAATATATACTAAAAGTTATTTAATTAAAGCCGCTATTTCAGGAAAAGCTTGCAAGCTACGGGGAAGAATACCATGCATATATGCTATAGCTATACCATAGTTAGTAATGGCGATTTTTTCCTCCAGTGCATGTGCAATGCGATGTTTCATCTCTTTTTCATTTACCATACAAGCCCCACAATGAATAACTAATTTATACTTACTTAAGTCTCGGGGGAATTCAGTCCCACTGGAGAATTCAAATTTAGGACTTTTGCCTGTATAGTTTTTTATCCAACTTGGCAGTTTAACTGTACCAATGTCGTCACATTGTCTATGATGTGTACAGCCCTCAGAAATGAGGATTATATCCTCATTTTCAATACTATCTAACAGTTTAGCACCAGCTACAGCTGTAGCTAAGTCGCCTTTATAACGAGCAAAGAGAATAGAAAAAGAGGTAAGGATTATATCTTCAGGTGTATCTTGTGAAACCTGAGCAAAGGCTTGGCTATCAGTAATAACCATTTTAGCTTTTTTCCCTAGGGAAGCTAGTGTTTGTTTTAGTTGTGGCGTTTGGACAACAATTGAAACTGCATGAGCTTCTAATATATCACGAACAGTTTGTTGCTGCGGTAAAATTAAGCGTCCCTTAGGAGCAGCTGAATCTACAGGCACCACTAAAACTACAAAGTCATCAGGTTCTAAAAGATCTCCAACAATTTTAAGGGTCATATTGTCAGAAGGGACTATATGGGCAATCCTTTCTTTTAAATAGTTAATATTTTTTCTAGTAGATGAGCTTATTTCCACACTATAAGGAACATATTCCGGCGGACAGTTTGGGCTTTGAGTAATAAGGTCACATTTATTGAAAATAACTAAAAAGTTTAGTTTTTTAGCTTGAAACTGGGCGAGAATAGCTAGGTCTTCAGGACCTATACCAATTGTGGCATCTACGACTAAGAGCGCTATATCAGTTTTGTTGAGGACTTGATAGGCTTTTTCCATACGTTTTAGACCAAGGTCACCTTCGTCATCAAGGCCGGGTGTGTCGATTATCATAACCGGTCCTAAGGGGAGAAGTTCCATGGCTTTGTAAACGGGGTCTGTGGTAGTCCCCTTTATATCTGAGACAATAGCCAAATCTTGTCCGGTTAAGGCGTTAATGACACTGGATTTACCGGCATTACGTTTACCAAAAATACCTATGTGAATACGTTCACCGGATGGAGTAGAATTAAGAGACATGATATCAAGACCCTTCATAATTATATTTGGTTAATAATTGTCTGTTTTTATGAAAAGGGCGCCATCGTATTTACGATAGCGCCTTTGCTGATTATTTTACTAACTCTAGTTTAGGATTGGGGAAGTATTGACGACCAGCTTTAGCACAAGGTTTACCATCTAATAAGACAATGTCAGCAGTAAAATTAATGTTACCATCAAAAAAGCTACTACCTACGGCATAAGTGTCAACAGGTATTTGGGCTTTTTCAAAAGCAGCAACTTTTTTAGCATCAAAACCACCGGAAACGATGATTTTTACATAATCAAAACCTTCGGCATCTAAAGCTTTGCGTACATTTTGCACCAATTCCTTACAAACACCGGTAGGGGCAAAATTACCCATCATGGGTACAATACTTTTATCTACCATACTTCCTGAAGTATCCAATCTTACGCCTGCAAGTTTTTTACCTAATTTACGTGCTACCGCAAGGGAAGTATTTACACAATCATTGTCAAAATCAACTAAGGCTATACGTGCAATTGAAGGATCAACATGTTTATCAAACGCAACTGTTGCTGCTACTGTGTCACCATTATATGTTGCAATAAGTGCATGAGGAATAGTTCCTAAACCGACACCGCCCGACGCTTTTGCGTTGGCATCTGTGGAAAAGCCTTTAATTCCGCCAATCATGGCGGCATAGCCGTCTTCTTCCTGGGTAACATAAGAATCATAACGGGCAGGGAAGAAAAGAACGGATTTACCATTGGCAGCTTCTACAACTCTACGGACATTAGTGGCAATACGACTTTGTCTTGCTAAAATACCCAAGTAGATAGTTTCTAAATGAGCAAAATCAGCTAAATCGCCTTCTATTGTCAACAATGTTTCCCAAGGAGCAATTGTATCGCCATCATGCAAAGCATGAATAATAATATTTTCGGGATTGTGAGCACAAGTCTTAATAAGGGCAATAACTTCATCAATACCACAAAGGATTTGAGTCTCCCTTTGGAAAACTTGCATCAATACTCTTGGGTGGTGATTATCAGAATTTAAAATCTCTTCTGTACGCAAAAAGTAGGCATCACTGTAATAACCGGTTTTGATTTTTTCTACAGGGAAATTAAAATGTGAAATGGGTAATCTGTTTGTCATGGTAGTGCCTCCAGTAATTTGCATATTGCTAATAAGTAAATAAAAACTTGTAATGATTAACAATTATGATACAATAAATACGTCTTAATATGCAAGCTATTTGTAAAAAATGAATGGGAGATGTTTCAAATGTCGCTTGTTAAACATAGCATTTTAATTTTATCTGCTCCTATTGGTTCAGGACATCAATTAGCGGCGAGAGCTTTAGAAGAAGCTTTTTTAAAATATCCGGAATGCAAAATTACACAAGCCAGTGCTTTTGATTTTTTCCCTAAAATCATTGGGACGGTGTTTTTAAAATCTTATCTTTTAATATTAAAATTTTTTCCTGAATCCTATGCTTTTGTATATAAATGGGGGAATAATCCTTCCGGATCCTTGTGGCTGCGGAACATAATTAACAGGCTTTTAGCACAACTTGCTGCAAGTTTTTTGAAGAAAGTGCGTCCTGACATAGTTATAGCGACACATGCTACACCAGCGGGTATTATTGACCTATATAAGAAAGAACATCCAAAAATTTTCTTAGCATCAGTGGTTACTGATTTTACTGTACATAAATGGTGGCTTTGTGATAGAACAAATGCTTATTTTTTAGCTGCAGCGGATATCAAACCAAATGTAGATACAAAAAAATGGCAAAAAGTATTTTATTATGGTATACCTGTGCGTAAGGAATTTCGTGAGGAATATAATCGCGATTATGTACGTATGAAATTTGGCTGGAAAAAGAATGAACGAGTGTGTCTGCTTATGGGTGGTGGTGATGGCATATTACCTATGGAAGATCTCATTACAGCTGTAGTTAATAATTATGATGCCACTATAAAATTTGTAGCTATAACAGGTAGAAATGTAGGCTTGGCTAGGCAACTAAGACATTTACCCTTTGACGTTAAAGTGTTTGGTTTTATTGATTCTGTGGCAGAATTAATGAATAGCGCAGATTATCTTGTTACAAAAGCAGGTGGACTAACTGCAGCAGAAGCCTTGACTACTAGGGTAAAATACATTATTTATAATCCACTGCCGGGACAAGAAGAAGCCAATGCCAGCTATTTGGAGAGTATAGGCGCAGTTAAAATAGGGCGCACACCTTTTGAAGTAGCACGAGCTGTACGAGAATATGACAGGGCTGACAATATATTCTTAGGTGCAATGGGCAAACCTCTGGCAGCAGACTATATTGCCGAAGCTATTTTAAGAGAAAATGATTAAAGCACTTGACCTATGAGCAACTTCCTTCTATAATATGGGTTGTTTACGCAGAAAAATTCGCAGCTTAGATTTAGCAATGTATGAGGTGATACAATGGAAAAGTATTATCTTGCCGCCTTGGCGTCGGCATTAGGCTATGAGGCACCCAAAAGAGTGTTTCAGTTGGCTGATTATTTTGGCTCGGCTAAAGAAGCCTATGAGGCATCTTTAGCTGATGTTTTTGCTAGTGGAATTGTTAAGGGAAAGCTCCAAAACTATTATAGTTCTCATTGGAAAAAATCATTACCTGATTTTTTGGCTGAGTATTGTGCAAACAGTGGGACAGAAATTATTTCTGTCAAAGAGACCATTTACCCTAACGCTTTGAAGACTATTACTTCACCACCGGCAGTTTTGTATGTAAGAGGTAAATTACCACGAGGGAAAAAACTACTAGCAATAGTTGGTTCACGAAAAGCTACTCCTTATGGTATTAAGGTTGCCGAGGAATTTGCTGCAACCTTAGCAATGAAGGGTATTGTGGTAGTAAGCGGTGGTGCCATAGGTATCGACGCCTGCGCTCATAAGGGCGCATTGAAGGTGCAAGGGGCAACTGTTGCGGTTTTAGGTTCAGGTATTGATTTGCTATATCCCGCTAATAATAGTAAGATATTTGCATCAATACTGGAAACAGGTGCTATTATTTCTGAATTTGCCCCAGGTGTGGAACCGTTGCCAAGGCATTTCCCTATGCGTAATCGTATCATTGTAGGAATGTGCAGAGGGGTTTTGGTTGTTGAGGCTGCACAAAGAAGTGGTGCTATGATTACTGCTGATATGGCTTTAGAGGAAAACAGAGAGGTTTATTGCGTCCCTGGCAACATATACTCTGCTACAAGCAAGGGAACCAATAATCTTATTAAAGAAGGTGCTATGCTAGTCGATAGCCCTACAGAGATTTTAGAAGATTATGGTCTTGTCCGGAAAACTAATAAACCGCTTAAAATAGAAAATGCTAATTTATTTAATGTTCTTACGACACAAGACGCAGAAGAAGCTAACGCAGTATTGTCAACTATGGCCCCTGGTGAATCTTTGACGCTAGAGGAGATAGTGATAAATTCCGAAATGACGTTGGCAAATGTTAGTAATGTTTTACTCAATCTCCAAATAGGTGGATTGGTTCAGCAACAACCAGGTCAAAGATATATGCGTATTTAAGGAGGATATTTCATGACGAAAAATTTGGTGATAGTGGAGTCCCCGACTAAATCCAAGACCATTGAGAAATTTTTAGGTAAAAATTATACTGTGCGTGCTTCCATGGGACATTTACGCGATTTGCCAAAGAGTCAGTTTGGTGTCAACATTGAGGAGAATTTCGAACCTAAATACATAAATATTAGAGGCAAAGGTGACTTAATTAAAGAATTGCGTTCCTTAGCTAAAAAAGCTGACAAAATATATTTAGCGACTGACCCTGATCGCGAAGGGGAAGCAATAGCGTGGCATTTAGGTCATATTTTGGGTGTTGATCCCAAAGACAAATGTCGCATTGAATTTCACGAAATAACTTCGAAAGCCATAAAAGAGGCTCTTAAACATCCGCAGGCAATTGACATGGATAAAGTTGATGCACAACAAGCCCGTCGCATTTTAGATCGTATTGTTGGTTATAAACTTAGCCCCTTATTATGGAGAAAAGTTCGCAAGGGCTTAAGCGCCGGCAGAGTTCAATCTGTTGCTGTAAAAATAATTTGTGATCGCCAAAAAGAAATAGATAGTTTTATTTCTGAAGAGTATTGGACAACATCAGTAACTTTACATGAAAAAGGTAAGGCTACAAAATTTGAGGCTGAAGTTACTAAAATTAGTGGCAAGAAATTAGTTATTAAAAATAAGTCCGAGGCCGCTAAAGTTGTTAAAGATTTAAAAGCAGCTACGTATCAAGTTAAAGATAGTTCGGTAAAAGATCGTGAGCGCAAAGCAGCAGCTCCATTTACTACTAGCAGTTTACAGCAGGAAGCTGTACGCAAGCTTAATTTCACCACAAAAAAGACTATGATGGTTGCCCAGCAACTTTACGAAGGTGTTAATGTAGGCAAAGAAGGCTCTGTTGGTCTTATTACCTATATGAGAACAGATTCTGTGCACTTGGCGGATTCCGCGATTGCTGAAATTAGAAATTATGTTGAAGCAGAATATGGAAAAAGCTATGTTCCTGCTAAAATCAATGTTTTTAGCAGCAAAAAAAATGCCCAAGAAGCTCATGAAGCTATTCGCCCTACATCGGTATTGCGCACGCCATATTCTATTGCCGCTTTTTTGACTAAAGATCAACTAAAACTTTATTCTTTGATCTGGAATCGCGGTGTAGCCAGCCAAATGTCCAACTCAGTTTCAGAAGTAACTGCATTAGTTATTTCCGGAGGAAAATACGAATTGCGTGCCAGTGGCTCTACTATAAAATTTGACGGTTTCTTGAAACTTAGTGATAAAAAAGAAGTTGCGGAAGAGAAAACAAAAAAAGTTCCTCATTTAAAGATAGGGGTAAATTTGGAGGTTGCAAAAGTTAATGACGCTGTGCAACATTTCACAGAACCACCTGCATATTTTACAGAAGCAACATTAGTTAAAGAATTAGAAGACAAAGGCATTGGTAGACCAAGTACCTATTCTCCGATAATTCAAACGATTTTAGCTCGTGGCTATATTGCTAAAGATGGTAAAAAACTAATGCCCACTGATTTGGGCGTTGTAACACACGATTTACTAATACAGTATTTCAAAGATTTTATTGATGTACCTTTTAGTGCGCATTTAGAGAATGAACTGGATGCGGTTGGTGAGCACAAAGCAGATAAGAATGAAGTTTTAGCAGAGTTTTATGGTCCTTTTGCTAAAGCCTTGGATATTGCTGATAAAGAAATTCCTATTGTTGAGCTTCCTGTTATTGTTACAGATATACCCTGCGAAAAATGCGGACGTATGTTGGTGGTTAAAGACGGGCGGCATGGAAAATTCTTGGCTTGTCCAGGTTTCCCCGATTGTCGCAACACTAAACCTATTTTAAATAAAATAGGTGTTAAATGTCCGGAATGTGGCGGGGATATAATTGAACGCAAGAGCAAAACCAGACGCATATTTTATGGTTGCTCCAATTATCCTAAATGTCATTTCACCTCTTGGGATAAACCTTTAGACAGTACTTGCCCCAAATGTGGAAGCATTCAAGTAGAACGTACTGATCGTTTAGGGAAAAAACTTGTACATTGTAGCAACGAAGAGTGCGAACTTAACTCAACTAAGAAGAAAAAAGATAAAGAGGTATAAGATGACTATTCATGTAATCGGTGGAGGACTTGCTGGATGCGAGGCAGTTTGGCAGTTAATTCGTCGTCAAGTCCCTGTAACCTTGCACGAAATGCGTCCCGTAACCCGCAGTGCTGCACACAAAACCGATTTTTTCGGCGAACTTGTGTGCAGTAACTCGTTGCGGGCCAATAATGTTGAAAATGCTGTTGGTTTACTAAAAGAAGAAATGCGCAGATTAGATTCTTTAATCATTTCTATGGCTGACGAATACCAAGTACCTGCCGGCGGTGCCTTGGCAGTGGACAGAGAAGGTTTTGCACTCGCAATCACAAATATCATAAAAAATCATCCTCTAGTGACGGTTGTCACCGAGGAAGTAAAGGAACTAACCTTTCCTGCTGAAGATTATGTTATTGTTGCCACGGGACCATTAACCTCTGAAGCGCTATCCTTAGCAATTAAAGAATTAGTTCATGCGGATTATTTTCACTTTTTTGATGCTGCGGCACCAATTGTACAAGCTAATACTTTGGACTACAGTAAAGTATATAAGGCATCACGGTATGATAAAGGGGAAGCAGCTTACCTAAATTGTCCTTTTACAGAAGAGGAATACAAATTTTTCTGGCAAGAATTGTGCAATGCCGAAGTTGCCCAGGTAAAGGATTTTGAAAAAGGCATGGTATTTGAAGGATGCATGCCTATTGAAGAAATGGCTGCGCGTGGCGAGGACACTATGAGATTTGGCCCGTTAAAACCAGTTGGTTTGGTTGATCCTAAAACCGGTCAAGAAGCTTATGCTGTGGTTCAATTGCGTCAAGATAATGGAGCTGGTACTCTCTATAATATAGTGGGATTTCAGACCCATTTAAAATGGCCTGAGCAAAAGAGAGTATTTGGACTTATTCCAGGTTTAGAAAAAGCTGAATTTGTGCGTTATGGTGTTATGCACAAAAACTCTTATATTAATTCACCCGTGCTTTTAAACAAGCATTTTGCTCTAATGCAGAATGAACATATTTATTTCGCAGGTCAAGTTACCGGAGTTGAGGGTTATGTAGAGTCAGCAGCTTCAGGTTTAATGGCAGGGATAAATGTTGCCAGAATAGTTCAAGGAAAAGAGCCCGTAGATTTTCCGGAAGTTAGTGCTCATGGAGCCTTGGCAAAGTATATTAGTAATCCCAATGTAAAAGATTTTCAACCCATGAACATTAATTTTGGAATAATTCCTCCTTTAGAAAAACATAAACGGATGAAAAAAAGAGAAAAAAATGCTGTTTTAGCACAACGAGCATTAGATGCATTAAATGAAATTGTTAATGGCTTGTAAAAATTTTTCTCTTGTGTTAGGATAAATTGTCGGAAATTAGTGCAAGGGGTATGCCATGACTAAAAAAAAAGTAATGGATAAATGGGTAGCAGGATTTTTGAATTATCTTAATGTTGAGAAGAATTGTTCGGCTTTAACTATAAGCAATTACGCTGCGGACATGGCACTTTTCCAAGATTTTTTATTAAAACGCAAGAAGAGTTTATGTTGGAAAGAAGTAGTAATCCTCGATATTAGAGCATATTTGTCTCATCTAAATGAGTGTAAATTTGCCCGTCGCACCATTGCAAGACGTATATCGAGTCTACGGTCATTTTATAAATTTTTATTGCGAGAAAATGTAGTTAAGACCAATCCCTTTGTAAAAATTAGAACACCAAAACTAGATAAAAAGTTGCCAATCTTTTTAGAAGAATTTGAAATTAATGAGCTGCTAAAACAGCCTGATGGCAGTATTCTTGGGTTGCGTGACCAAGCAATTTTAGAAGTGTTGTATGCCACCGGCTGCCGTGTTTCTGAACTAGTTGGGTTAACACGATCGCGTATTGATTTAGCTAACCAATATGTTTTGCTTTTAGGAAAAGGAAATAAAGAACGGTTGGTTCCTTTAGGACATACAGCGGTTAATGCCCTAGAGAATTATTTTATGAATAGTCGAAAAAAATTAATGTGTAAATTTTCTACCAAAGAACACGATATGGTCTTTGTAAACAACCGAGGTACACCTCTAACAGACCGTAGTGTAAGACGCATTTTAGATAAAAATGTTTTAAGCTTATCATTGCAAAAACATATTAGTCCACATACAATACGGCATACTTTTGCTACACATTTATTGGAGCATGGTGCTGACTTGCGTGCGGTACAAGAGCTTTTAGGACATGCTAGTTTATCAACTACTCAGATTTATACGCATTTAACAACAGAAAGAATAGCTACGGTGTATGAGAAGAATCATCCCAGGGCATAAAACAAAGGGAGTGGAGAGATGCTTGATTTATTGGAAAAAACTCGTGTTATTAACAGATTGCTGCAAAACTCAGAAGTGCTAAGCTATGAAGAAATGGCCGATGTACTAAGAGATGTTATTAAGTCAAATATTTATATTGTTTCCAATGACGGTAAAGTGCTAGGATATGCACTGCTTGGTGACTTTGAATGTGAAATAATGCTTAAAAGTGTTTTAGAAAAGGGCCTTTTCCCGCCCTCTTACATGAAGTGGATTAGCAATATAAAAGAAACTTCTCCTAATCATACGTTGCATAAGCAATTGTGTGCTTTTAGTGAAGGAACTCCCTGTATTTTTGAAAGTAAATATACTACCATTGTACCTATTTTTGGTAATGGTGTACGTTTGGGAACATTAATTCTAGCTAAATTTGAAAAAGAATTTGATGATGGGGATTTACTGCTTTCAGAGTATGCGTCCACAGTAATAGGAGTACAACTATTACATTACAAAGCTTTGAATATTGAGGACGCTGCCCGTAAAAAAGCTATGGTGCAAATTGCATTTTCAAATTTATCATACTCAGAACTTGAAGCCATTACAGAGATATTAAATGCACTTCAGGGAAATGAAGGCCTTTTGGTTGCCAGTAAAATAGCTGACCGTGCTGGAATCACCAGGTCTGTCATAGTTAATGCTTTGCGTAAGTTTGAAAGTGCAGGGGTATTGGAAACCGAATCCTTGGGAATGAAGGGAACTCATGTGCGTATTCTTAATGAATACTTGCGTGAAGGGTTACTTAACAATAAGAAATAAATTTGATGGGGTCAATTTGCTGCGGCATTTTGGCCCTTTTTATGGGTGTTATAATGAAAAATACTATCGCTTGTTTTGGTGATTCTCTTATATATGGTTTTCCTTTTGGGAAAGAACAATCTTGGCTGACAAGAGTTCATAAGTTGAACACTGATATTATATTGCTCAATTACGGGGAATGCGGTGCCACTTGTGATGATATTTTTGCTAATATGAAGCGTAGCGCACTGAAACCTGAAGTGAAACACATTATGTTTCTTGGTGGTGCAAATGACGTTCTACAAAACCGTCCCATTAAGTTTGTAATAGGTGATGTTGAACAAGCTATTATGTGGGCCAATGGTCAAGGTTATATTTTTGCCCTTGTTTTGCCATGGCTTACGGCAGAAGCTTCTTTGAATAGAAAAATAGAAGAATTGCGTGAAAAATTTTGTGCTCAATTTAGCACTGCCTGCCAGATATTTGATTGGCAGCCGGCTATTGGTTTTAACCGTATGGAGTTATCTTCTGCGTATTTAGATGGTGTTCATCCGACGATTGGTACATATGATAAGATAGGCAGATACGCTAGCCCATTAATAGAGCTATGGCTGGAAGGAGAGAAGGCATGACGTTATTTTTAGTTTTTGCGTTAATTCTTACATTTTGTACGATACTGCCATACTTCTTTTATCGGCGAGTATTTCCTAGTTTACGTAGTTATCCTTGTTTGATATTATGGATAATACTTTCTTGTTCGTTTCTGGTAACTCGTTCTTTTCCTCCTACTTGGCCTTTGTCTCTTGTTAGAGCGTGGACATTGGTTTCCGGTTATTGGCTGATTTTTACTTTTTACTCTTTTTTAATTATAATTTTATGGTTTTTATTGTTAATGCTCGTGCGGTTCTTTGCTAACTGTGACATTAGTCGTTATTGTAAAAAATTTATTTTAGTTATGTTAATGGTAGTATTAATCGCTTGTATTTACGGTACGAGTAATGCAAATAACCCGCGAGTTATTCATGAAACGATTATTTCCAATAAATTATCTTCGCCAATGACCATACTATATGTTAGCGATTTGCATTTGGGCAGATTATTGGGTAAAGACTATTGTGAAGACTTAGTTGAACGTATTAATAAAGAGCATCCTGATGTTGTTATTATTGGCGGAGACATTATTGATGACCAGTGGGATTATGTAGAGGCAACAGGCAGTTATAAACCACTAGGTAACTTGCACAGCAAATATGGAACCTACGCAGTTTTGGGAAATCACGATTATTTTACGGCAAATACAAAATTGGAAATAACGGCCTTGGAAGCCTTAAATGTAAATATTTTGCGTAATCAAGCGGTGCATATTGGTAAAATTAAATTAGCAGGGTTAGACGATTACTCTAATAACAAGAGTGATAGTAGTCTAAAACTTTTAAGCAAAGGAAATGCTCATGAATTTGCCATAGTTGTAGATCATCAGCCGCGCAGAATGGAAAAAGCTGCAGCTTTGGGATATGATTTATATCTATCAGGGCATACTCATGAGGGTCAGGTATTTCCCAATAATCTTGTCGTAAAATTTATGTATGCTTTGAGCTATGGGCGTGGGCAATTTGGTAATATGGTTGCGTATGTAACTAGCGGTTATGGACTTTGGGGGGTTCCGATGCGATTGGGTTCTAACCCGGAATTAGTGGTGCTGGAATTGAAAGCAAAATAAGCAGTGTAATGCTCCGTATTAAATGCAGTAAATATATATTCTTAAGGAGGCGTATATGTATATGGATGTAATTTATGAGAAAAAAGACGGGCTGGCATGGATTAGGTTAAATAGACCTAAAAGTTTAAATTCTTTCAACGATACCTTAGTGGAACAATTACACCAAGCTCTCGACAAAGTAACTTCTGACAGCGAAGTTAGGGTTGCAATTATTACAGGGGAGGGTAAGGCTTTTTGTGCAGGAGGAGATTTAACGTACTTGGAAACATTAGCGTGTCCTACAGCTCAAAAAGCATTTATTGAAAAAGTAGGGCGGCTGGTACAAAAAATAACAACTATTCCCAAACCAATTATTGCTATGGTTAACGGCGTAGCAGCCGGGGCAGGAGCCAATCTTATGTTAGCATGTGATTTGGTATACGCTTCTAAATCAGCACGCTTTGCCCAAAGTTTTTCTAAAGTTGGATTGGTTCCTGATTGTGGGGGATTTTATTTTCTTCCTAAAACAGTTGGTATTCATAAAGCCAAAGAGCTTATGTTTACGGCCGATATTATAAGTGCAGAGGAAGCAGAGAAACTTGGTATGATTAACCATTTATGTTCAGCGGAAACCTTGCAAGAAACGACTGAGCTTATGGCTCAGAGGCTGGTGGCATCTGCCCCTATTGCGTTAGGCCTTATTAAGGAAATTTTGAACAAGACTAATATGGAGCTAAGTGATGTACTATTTACCGAAGCGACAGTTCAGCCATTGTGCTTAAGTTCAGCAGATTGTGCTGAAGGGATAGCGGCTTTTAAAGAAAAGCGGGCACCAAAGTTCACAGGAAAATAAAAACTGTCTAAAGGGTTGATGTTCTACGGAATATCAGCCTTTTCTTTTACTTTTACCACTAAATCCTGTATAATGGTGTGTATACATTTTAGAAAATTAAAAAATTAACTATTTCACGTTTGTTTTTATATGAGGTATATGGGCCTTTTGTAACAACTTAAATAGTTTAGTTATTAGATGGAGGTAAGTATGTTAAGTTTAGATTCTGGAATTATTTTTCGCATCCCGGCATTACTTATTGCCATAACTGTCCATGAATATGCTCATGGACAAGTATCATATTCCTTAGGAGATCCTACGCCTAAATTAGAAGGCCGTTTGACAATGAATCCCTTGGCTCATTTAGATTTTCTGGGAGCTATAATGCTTATTTTGGTTGGGTTTGGCTGGGCTAAACCTGTAGGTATTAATCCTTCGTATTACAAAAACTACAAACAAGATATTATGAAAGTCGCTTTTGCAGGTCCGGGTGCAAATTTGCTTTTATGTTTTCTGGCAACTTTTTTGATTTTATTCCTTGGTAAGCTAGGATTTTTATCACAAGGAGTTTATCAATTTTTGCGGTGGTTGCAACTATACAATGTATGGTTTGCTTTCTTTAATTTAATTCCAATCCCGCCTTTGGATGGGTCAAAGATTCTGATGGCGTTGCTGCCTAGTCAACGGGCCTATGCATATGAGCAAACAATTGCTCCCTATAGCATGTATATTTTAATAGCAATATGTTTCACAGGTATAGTTAGCACTATTATCACGCCTTTTGTGACTTTGTATATGGGGCTAGTAAATTTAGTTTTAGGTGTATTATTCTAATAAAAAAGAGGTAAGTGACATGGTAAAAGATCGTATTTTTAGTGGTATGCAGCCTTCAGGGCGTTTTCATCTAGGAAATTATATGGGAGCATTAGAAAATTGGGTAAAATTACAACACGATTATGAATGTATTTTCTCTATTGTGGATTTGCATTCTTTAACATCTTCCTACGATGATACTTCAAAATTACAAGAAAATATTCAAGAAATGGCTCTTGACTGGTTGAGCGCAGGTCTTGACCCGGAAAAGAATATTATATTTATTCAATCACATGTAAAAGAACATGCTGAACTTTCTTTGCTTTTGGGTATGTCTACACCCTTGTCTTGGTTAGAAAGAGTACCGACCTATAAAGATAAATTGCAACAACTTGGCAGTCAGGGTAAAGATATTAACACCTATGGTTTCTTGGGCTATCCGGTGCTTATGGCAGCTGATATTATGCTCTATAAAGCCACAGCCGTACCTGTAGGTGAAGATCAATCCGCACATTTGGAATTAACTAGAGAAATGGTGCGCAGATTTAATAATCTTTACAAAACTGATTTATTCCCGGAACCGCATGCTGTTTTTTCAAAATCAAAAGTTCTGCCGGGTATTGATGGTCGTAAAATGAGTAAATCTTACGGCAATACTATTCCTTTTGGCGCAGGTCCAAAAGAAATGCAGGACCGTATCAATATGATGATAACCGATCCAAAGCGAATTAAGAAGACTGATAAGGGCAATCCTGATGTCTGTATTGTTTTTGCCTTCCACAAGGCATTTAACGAGTCTGAAGTTGCAAATATTGAACGCTTATGCCGTGCAGGTGAAATAGGTTGCGTTCAATGTAAAAAGTGTTTAGGAGAAAAGATGAACTCTTTGTTGGCTGACATTCACACTCGCAGAGAAGATTTGAAAAACAAACCGGGATACATTAAAGAAGTACTTGATTACGGTGCTAAACGAGCTCAAGCTATTGCTACGGCTAATATGACTGAAATTAAGAAAGCAATGAATATTTACTAAGAGCGGGGCATTTATGAGCATTTATAAGATCCATATCCAAGATTTTGAAGGACCTTTAGATTTATTAATTCATCTTATAGAAAAAGACAAAATAGATATATATGATATTCCTATCGTTTCGATTACAGGGCAATATATTGCCTATATTAACGAAATGAAAGAATATAGTATTGAAGTGGCCAGCGAATTTTTGCTAATGGCCGCATCTTTACTACAAATAAAGTCTAAGATGCTTTTACCAAAGCAACTAGTTTCTGATGAAGAGGACGAAACTGACCCTCGGCAAATGTTGGTAGAAATGTTAGTTGAATATCGCAGAGTAAAAAATTTGGCTGCAAGGCTGCGAGAAAATTTGGCGCAAGCATCTTTGTGCATCACTAGAGCGCCAATGCATATGCCTAATTTTCGTCGTAAAATAAAACCTATGACTCTAAATGATTTATTGGTGGCTTTAGCAGGACTTATTGCTGAGGAGGATATTACAACTCAAATTATTGCGCGGCAGGAATTCCATGTTCAAGATAAAATGAGTGATATTATATCGTTGCTGCATCTTAACAGTAAGGCCATTGCTTTTAGCAAAGCACTTGATAAAGTAGGAAACCGCAGCGAAAAAATTGCAACCTTTCTCGCTGTATTAGAGTTGTTACGTTTGAAAAAAATTAGCATCCGTCAAAAAGAAGCCTTCGCACCCATATATTTATTTCTACGGGAGGAGTAAAAAATGTTTGAAGTACAGATGCTTGGACAGCTGGAAGCTCTGCTGTTTGCGGCAGGAGAACCTTTGTCTGACGATAAGATATCTTCTGTAATGGGATTGACGCTTGAAGAAGTGAGAAATATACTTACAAAATTAAATCAAGAATATGAAAATGAAGCTAGAGGTTTGACTGTGCGCAAGGTGGCGGGTGGATATCAGCTTACAACAAAACCTGAGCTAATTGGCACAATTCACAAACTTATTAATAAACAAGAAGTAAAACTTTCTAATGCCGCTATGGAAACCTTAGCCATTGTCGCGTTTAAACAACCTGTGACCCGTTCTGAAATGGAAGCCATACGTGGGGTTAAGGTTGATGGCGTAGTTAATACGCTTTTGGACGCTAATCTTATTGCGGAAGCTGGCCGTAAGGATGCACTAGGTCATCCTATTTTGTATGTAACTACAGATGTGTTTTTAACTACCTTTGGGTTAAATACATTAAATGATCTTCCTGAAATTCCAGAAGAAATATTGGAGGCCAAAGCTGAAGAACTGCAAGAAGGGGCTCTTTTTTCCGCAGATGGGGAATTGTTACCATTAAAAGATGAAAAGTTAGAAATAGATAATACTTCAGCAAAAGTTGCAGATACAGATATAATAAATGTAGATGTGGAGCAAGAAAAAATAGAAATAAAACCGGGGTCCTAAGATTCCGGTTTTTATTTTGTGGTTTCGATTATTATTTATATAGTGCGCAGATGTCTGGATATTTTTTTTGCTGAAAAGTATGTTTTAGTGGCTTTGGTATGTTAAAATGATAATGTATAAATAAACACTGGGAAAAATAATAACCCTACGTCAATTACATATAAAAGTTATTGACACCTTCCCTTAAGAGGGAAGTATAGAGGAGGAAATAATGGAAGTTAAGAATATAGAAGTTAAAGAGGAAAGATTACAAAAGGTTATGGCTGCTGCTGGAATAGCCTCAAGGCGCGAATGTGAGAAAATTATTTTGGCAGGTAGAGTTAAAGTAAATGGTAAGACAGTCACAGAATTGGGAACTAAAGTTGGATCGAAAGCGTTTATAACCGTGGATGGAAAAGGATTAAAACAAGAACACAAGATGTACATTCTTATGTATAAGCCACGAGGAGTTGTAACTACTATGGTTGATCCACAGGGTCGTCAAACGGTAGCTGATTTATTAAGTGACATTCCTGAGCGCTTATTTCCGGTAGGACGACTTGATTATAATACTGAGGGATTGCTCTTGCTGACTAACGATGGTGAATTAACGCAAAAGCTAACTCACCCACATAATGAAATAAATAAAACCTATAATGTTGTTGTTCCGGGAATTGTACCACAAGAAAAGTTGGATATTTTGCGTTTGGGAGTCCGTCTTGATGATGGGTTAACGGCACCGGCAGTTGTTACTTTGTTAGGTTACGATACAGAAAAAAATCTTACTAATTTTACCATAAGAATTCATGAGGGACGTAATCGTCAAATTCGGAGAATGTGTGATTTTATTGGGTATCCTGTACGTCAGCTTAAAAGAACACATATGGCTAATTTGAATTTAGAAGATTTAAGACGTGGAGATTATCGAGAACTCACTGATGGCGAGTTAAAAGAATTGTTAAAGGCTGTGGGGATGAATGTGTAAAGTAATAATTGTAGGTGGCGGTGCTGCTGGAATGCTAGCAGGGATTGCGGCTGCGCAACAAGGAGCAAAAGTAATAATTTTCGAAAAAATGCCCAATATTGGACGCAAGCTGCTAATAACAGGTAAGGGGCGTTGCAATATTACCAATGATTGTACTACGCAAGAATTAATAAAGCAGCTACCGGGTAATGGGCGCTTTTTGTATGGAGCCTTTAGTCAATTTTCTAATATTGATATGGTGGAGCTTTTGGAGTCCCACGGACTTAAAACAAAAGTAGAACGTGGCGGACGGGTGTTCCCTGTTTCTGATCGTGCAATGGATGTAGTAGATAAACTTAGAGAAATTTTTAATCTTGCCGGTGGCAAGATATTAACCAAAAAAACTGTGCAGGAGATTTTAGTACTCGATGGTAAGGCAATAGGCGTTAGGTGTACAGATAAAAGTTCTGAATTAGCAGATGCTGTGGTCCTAGCAACCGGTGGTGCTTCTTATCCTGGTACAGGTTCAACAGGTGACGGATATCACATGGCGGAAGCGTTAGGACACACAATTGTTCCTCTTAAACCTTCACTTGTGCCCTTAGAATGTGAGATGGATTATATTAGCACTTTGCAAGGTTTGTCCTTACGAAATGTAACGGCTTCTATCGTTTACAAAAATGAAGTTTTGGGACATGAATTTGGCGAAATGCTGTTTACTCATTTTGGCGTTTCAGGTCCTATTATACTTTCTTTAAGCAAGGTAGTGGCTCAGGCCAAAAAAGATGGCAAATATCCTTTGGATTTATTTATAGATTTAAAACCTGCTTTGTCATTGGAAAAACTTGATGCTAGGGTGCAGCGAGATTTTGCTTTGTACAGTCGCAAAAAGTTAGCTAATGGTTTAAAGGATTTATTGCCTTCGAGCCTGATTCCTGTCATTATTGATGCTGCTTGTTTGCAACAAGATCAGGATATAAATCAAATAACTAAAGAACAAAGGAAGAAGTTCGTAGAAACCATAAAAAATTTTTCTGTGCCGATTGTTGGCACGAGACCATTGTCTGAAGCTATTGTAACAGCTGGTGGTGTTTCTACTAAAGAAATTAATCCTAAGACACTTGAATCCAAATTAGTTAAAGCTTTGTTTTTAGCTGGAGAAGTAATTGATGTAGACGGTTTTACCGGTGGGTATAATTTACAAGCAGCTTTTTCATCTGGGTTTGCGGCTGGTACAGCCGCTGCTACAATATCTAAAAACGAGGTGTGATTCAATGATAAGACCTGTAATTGCCATCGATGGTCCCGCAGGTGCCGGTAAAAGTACTATAGCAAAGATGGTTGCCGAAAAATTAAACTATATTTATATTGATACCGGAGCTATGTATCGTGCAGTAACATTGAAATTTTTGGCAGCTAATAAACCGTTTGATGAGGAATTAGTTACTAGAATTGCCCAAGAGATTGATATTACTTTTCGGGCAGAAAAAGGTTCTAATCGTGTTTACATTGATAGTAAAGAGGTAACCGAAGAAATTCGCAGTACCACAGTAACAAATAATGTATCTAAAATTTCTGCTGTTGGTGGCGTTAGAGATGCTATGGTTAGTGCACAAAGAAAAATGGGGGCTAGCGGTGGGGTAGTTATGGATGGCCGTGATATTGGTACGGTTGTTTTTCCCCAGGCGGAAGTAAAAATTTTTTTGACTGCAAGTGTGGAAGAAAGAGCAAAAAGACGTTATTTAGAATTAAAAAATAAAGGGCAAAATGTTAAATTAGAGGTTTTAGCACAGGAGATCGCTATAAGAGACAAGCTAGATAGTGAGCGTAAAATTTCTCCATTACGTTGCGCAGAAAATGCACATTATTTAGATACATCTAATTTAGATATTCCTACTGTTGTTGATAATATTTTGCACTTATGTAAGGTGAGCTAAAATGTGGTATCATTTTGTACAAGCTTTTTTTCATGTTATTTTCAAAATACTGTTTCGCATGGAAATAATTGGCAGAGAAAATATTCCCAAGACCGGGCCACTGATTATTGCTAGCAATCATGCCAGCTTGTTAGACCCTCCTCTTGTAGGAACTGCGTCTACGCGTAAAGTCTGCTTTATGGCTAAAGAAGAGCTTTTTGTGCCTATATTAGGAACTATTTATAAATCACTTGGTGCCTTTCCTGTAAAAAGAGGTGCCTCTGACCGAAATGCTATAAAATGTGCGTTGAATTTGTTGAAAACAAATAAAGTTTTAGGGATTTTTCCTGAAGGGACTCGTAGCAAGAACGGTCAGCTTGGTCATGCTGGTTCAGGTACTTTGGGATTAGCAGGTAAATTCAGAGTCCCCATAGTTCCAACGGCTGTTATTGGCAGCAATTTAAAGTTGCAAAAATCTTTTTGGCCTAAAATAAAGGTGATTTTTGGAAAACCTATATATTTCCCTCAAGACAGAGAGGTTGACAAGGAACTTTTGCAAGAAATGACTGAAATAATGATGAAGGAAATAGGAAAGATGTTAGAAGATAATAGGTGAAATGCATGAAAATTATAGTCTCAGAACATTGTGGATTTTGTTACGGGGTAAAACGTGCAGTTAAGATTGCACGTGACGCCGCAAAAGAGTATAATAATGTTGTTGCAACTCTAGGTGAACTGATACATAACCCTAGGGCTATAGCTGACCTTAAAAAAAATGGTGTAGATTGCAAGGCTTCTATAGACCAATTTGCTAAGGGAGATATAATTATTATAAGTTCTCATGGTATAGGTCCCGAAGTTTATGCAAGCGCTAAAACAAAAGGGCTGCATATAATCGATGCAACTTGCCCTCATGTACTCAAAGCTCAAAGAACAGCTAAACAACTGGCTGCTGAAGGACGCTTTGTCATTATTGTAGGCGAAAAAAATCATCCTGAAGTTCAAAGTATCAAGGCGTGGGCAGGGGAAAAATCTATCGTGGTGGAAACACCAAATGAAGTTCAAAACTTGCCGGCTAATGGACCATATGGCGTTGTGAGCCAAACGACTTTTGAAGCAGATAAGCTGGATGCTGTTTTGACAGCGTTGCTAACTACTCATCAGGGTGACTATCGAATTGAAAAAACAATTTGTACTGCTACAGCTGATCGGCAAGACGCAGCAAAAAAATTGGCCAATGAAGCCGATGCTGTTATTGTTCTTGGTGGCTATAAGAGTGCGAATACCAGGCATCTTCTTGACGTGGTAAAAAAAATAAACCCTAGAGCTTACCATGTTGAAAGTGCGGAAGAAATAAGTCCTGCAATGCTTGAAAATGTAAATATACTAGGTATTACTGCCGGCGCATCAACGCCGCAGGAAATAATCAAGGAGGCTATGGTTAATATGGAAACAATGGAGAGTTTGTTGGAAGAAAAAGAAAGTGTGCATCTACACATCGGCATGGTGGTAGAGGCAACCGTGGTAGCAATTACGGGAGAAGAAGTAGTTGTGGACTTCGGTTATCAAAGTGAAGGAGCTGTCGCTTTCGACCAATGGGCTTTAGGTGGAACCAGAGAGACACTAGCTTCTGAAGTTAATGTGGGAGACAAGGTTGTTCTTAAAGTTATTGGCAGCGAAAACCAAGATGGTTTGGTTGTAATGTCCAAAATCAAAGCAGTTGCTGACCAAGTTTGGACTAAACTGCCTGAGATGTTAGAAGCTAACAAGGTATTGGCTGTAAAGGGGCTAAAGGCTGTTAAAGGTGGCTTAACTGTTTCAGTTGCCGGCGTTACAGGATTTATTCCTGCTTCACATTTGGATTTAAAGCGTGTTGATAATATTCGTGATTATGAAGGCAAGGATATGCAAGCTGAAGTTTTGGAATTCAATCCTGAGAAGAAACGTTTGGTTCTTTCCCGCAGGGAAGTTTTAAAAAGAGAAAAACTTGCTAGCAGCCAGGCTTATCGCGAAGAAAAAGCAGCTAAAATGGCTGAACGTAAGGAAGCCGAAGCAGCATCTTTAGTTGCTTTAGAAGAAGGCTCTACCGTTAAAGGTGTTGTTAAAAGCGTAGTAGATTTTGGCTTATTTGTGGAAATAGCACCTTATCTTCAAGGATTGGTACATGTTTCTGAATTATCTTGGGAAAAAGGTGTTAAACCTGCTGATTTATACAAACCGGGCCAAGAAGTTGATGTATATATAAAGAGCATTGACAAAGAAAATGCTAGAGTAAGTCTTTCTATAAAACACTTACAAAAAGATCCATGGCAAGCAGCTATCTCTTCTATTACTGAAGGTGATATAATAACGGGCAAAGTAGTTCGCTTTTTACCTTTTGGGGCCATTGTGCACATAAACGACAAAGTTGAAGGCATGGTGCATATTTCTGAAATTGCCGCTGAGCGTATTGAAAAACCTGAGGATGTCTTGCATTTGGATGAAGAAGTAAAAGTAAAAGTTCTTAATATTGATACTAAACACAAAAAAGTTGGCTTAAGCATAATAAAAGCTAAAGAAGATGCTGAAAAAGCAGAAGTTAGTCAATACATTAACGAAACACCGGAATTGACACAAGATCTTGGCAAAAAATTGAACGTCACTGAAGAATAATTTCAGGAGGTAGCGATGGACAGCAGGGAAGCACGTAAAATTGATCATATAAAATATGCTTTGGCTCTGCCTGACGGTCCACTTGCTACCGGGTTTTCAGATGTTCATATAATGCACAATTGTTTACCTGAGCTAAATAGGGAAGCTGTTAATCTAGCTACCAATTTAGCTGGTATACAGTTAGAACGTCCGATTATTATTAATGCAATGACCGGCGGTGGAAAAGCACTTAGTGATATAAATCGTAAAATTGCCATCATAGCCAGAGAAACCCATTGTGCCATGGCAGTTGGTTCTCAGTATGGTGCCATAATAGATAACACTAATTGGGAAAGTTACAGAATTGCCCGCAAAGAAAATCCACATGGTATAATTTTTGCCAATGTAAGTGCTTTGGCTACTGTTGACGAAGCAAAAACTGCCGTAGATATGTTAGAGGCACAGGCTTTGCAAATACATCTTAATGTAGCGCAGGAATTGGTTATGGCCGAAGGTGATCGTGATTTTTCCGGGTTTCTTTCTGCTATTGAGTCTATATGCAACAAGTTGACTGTCCCTGTTATTGCCAAAGAAACTGGTTGTGGTATGGCGAGAACACAGGTTAAGGCGTTAGTAAATGCCGGTGTTAGAATTATTGATATAGGTGGAGCCGGTGGTACGAACTTTCCGGCGATTGAGGCCGCTAGATATAAAGAAACTAATCATGAATTAAATGATTGGGGTATTCCTACTGTTATTTCTTTGCTTGAAGCAGTTCAGGTTTTTGGAAAAAATAACGGTATAATAGCCAGCGGAGGTTTACGTTCTGCATCAGATTGCTTAAAAGCATTTGCTCTAGGTGCCAGCGCTGTAGCTATGGCTGGAAATTTATTAAGGATTTTAAATGAAGGCAGCATAGAAGCTGGTTGTGCTTATTTAATCAGGCTTCAGTCTGATTTACGAGATCTTATGGTCCTAACTGCCAGTGAGCGTATACAAGATATTGGCAAAACGTCTGTATATTTTACTGGAGATACTTTTCAAGCCATTGAAAGTTTGAAAATTAAATAGCTTTTCCAGGGTGCATCGCTATTGCACTCTATTTTTTTGTCAAAACGGATAAATTCGTGCTATAATACTAGTTACAACTTGCAGATAGGGGATATATATGAAAGGTTTTATTTCTGCAGTGCAACCGGAAAGCTTAGGAGACTTAGCAGGTATCCAAAAAGGCGAAAAACTTTGTACTGTAAATGGTATTGCACCAAAAGATATAATTGAATTAAGCTTTTTGCTAGCAGAAAGCAAAGTTGAGCTTCTTATTGAGGATGTTATGGGCATCACGCGTAAGGTGCTTATTAATAAAGAACTGGATAAGGATTTAGGTTTGGAATTTAATTCTGCAGTTTTTGACCAGGTTTGCTGTTGTCATAACAAATGTACATTTTGTTTTGTGGATCAAATGATACCCGACTTGCGGGAAAGTCTTTATGTGCGTGACGATGATTATCGGTTGTCGTTTTTGTATGGTGGATTTGTTACTTTAACTAATATGAGCGATAGCGATTATGAACGTATTATTAAAAATCACATGTCACCGCTGTATGTTTCCGTACATGCTACTAATCCGGCTGTACGAATAGATATGATGAAGAACAAATATGCTGGTGAAATTCTGAAAAATATTAAACGTCTTACAGATGCCGGTATTGAAATACATACACAGGTTGTGCTTTGCCCTGGATTTAACGATGGAAAAATTTTGCAACAAACCTTTAATGATTTGCTAGAATTCTATCCTAAAATTAAAACCTTAGCGGTAGTACCTGTTGGTTTAACAAAAAACAGAAAAAATTTGCCACTGCTCAGATTATTCACATCCGAGGAAGCAAAACAAATTATTTCTGAAGTGGGCAAGTGGCAAAAAGAGTGTCGTAATAAGTTTAACAGCTCATTTATTTATCTAGGCGATGAATTTTATGTTAATGCACAAGTGGAATTACCTCCGGCAGAATATTATGATGGATTCCCGCAAATTGAAAATGGGATAGGGTTAAGCAGGAACTTTATTGATGAATGGACAAAAAGCAACGTTAAAGTGAGTGCTGAGTCTTCTTGCAAGAGAGCTATTATTCCGGTTGGAGAAGCAGCTGGAAAATTATTAGAACCCTTGATAGCTGAATTTAATAATACCTACGGTACAAAACATCAATTATTACCTGTAATTAATGGGTTCTTTGGAGATACTATCAATGTAACGGGGCTGTTAACAGGCAGAGATATTTTACAGACATTAAAGGATAAAGGCTTTCTACATGAAGTTGTAGTTTTACCGGAAACTGTTTTAAACAGCGATAGATTGTTTTTGGATGACATGTCCCTAACAGATTTTAAGAAACAATGTGGGAATAAAGTTATTTTAGCTAAAAATGCTGTCGAACTTAAAAAAATATTGAGCAAGTAGGTGTTGTACTTGAAGGGTTATGGGTTACTGCAAGTTTATACAGGAACAGGCAAGGGGAAAACCACAGCTGCCCTAGGTGTCGCTTTTCGAGCAGCAGGCCGGGGTGCTAAAACTCTTGTTATACAATATATGAAAGATGATCCTGGTTATGGAGAATTCATGGCGGCAAAATTTTTGCCTGGCTTTGAATTAAAACAAGTAGGCCGAGATACCTTTGTTAATTTTCAAGACCCTGATCCTATTGACGTTCAAATGCTTAAAGATGGCTGGGCACTAGCAAAAGGGGCCATTTCTTCGCAAAAATATGATTTAATAATTTTAGATGAAATAAATGTTGCTTTGGCGTATGAATTGTTAGATGTTAAGGAAACAGTGAAATTCCTTAAGGAACATTTAGGTCATACAGAAGTTATTTGCACGGGACGTGGAGCACCGGCAGAACTTATGGAAATAGCCGATTTGATTACTGATATGGAAAATAAAAAGCATTACTTCTTTGCGGGGATTAAATCCCGTGATGGAATTGATCATTGAGAGTGAGGAAAGTTTAAATGAGTAAACCAATAGTTGCTATTGTTGGCAGGCCTAATGTTGGTAAATCTACACTATTTAATATATTTGTTAATAGTAGAATATCTATCGTTGAGGACACTCCCGGAGTTACCAGAGACCGCTTATATGCTGATGCTGAGTGGTTAGACAATGAATTCATGATGGTTGATACCGGTGGTATTGAGCTTATGAACAATGATAAGATTGCCGTTTCTATTAGAGAGCAGGCACAGATTGCCATTGCTGAGGCAGATGTCATTGTTTTTGTGTGCGATGCACGTAGTGGCATTACCACAGAAGATGCCGAGGTAGCAAAATTGCTGCGTCAGTCTAAAAAACAAGTGGTGTTAGCCATTAATAAGGCAGATACACCAAAGCAAGAAATAGAAATTTACGATTTTTACAATTTAGGAATTGGCGAACCAATTCCAATTTCCGCAGCAAATCACATTAATTTAGGTGATTTATTGGATGCCATTGTAGCCAAATTCCCAGTTGACGCTTCATCCGGAGAAGTAGAGGAAGATGTTATTAAAGTAGCTATTATTGGACGTCCAAACGTAGGAAAATCATCTATTTTCAATACTTTAGTAGGAGAAACACGCTCCATTGTTAGTGACATTGCCGGAACAACCAGAGACGCAATTGATACGCCTGTTACTACAGATGGACAGAACTTTCTGTTTATTGATACGGCAGGAATGCGTCGAAAAGGCAAAATTGATGAACCAATAGAAAGATACAGTATCATTCGTGCTTTACGTGCTGTAGATCGTTCAGATGTAGTTCTTATTGTCATTAATGCCGTCGAAGGGGTTACCGAGCAGGATAAAAAAATTGCCGGTTATGCTCATGAAGCAGGCAAGGGCATTGTCTTAGTTGTTAATAAATGGGATTTATATGAAAAAGATAATACTTCAACTTTACGCTTTACAGAAATGTTGCGCAAAGAGCTTATCTTTATGCAGTATGTTCCGGTTGTTTATGTTTCCGCACTAACTCAACAGCGTATTCACAGGTTGCCTGAAGTAATAAAGTTTGTGGCAGAGCAAAATGCAATGCGTATTTCCACTTCTGTTTTGAACCAAGTTATAACGGATGCAGTTGCTATAAGTGCACCTCCGGCAGAAAAGGGCAAACGCTTGAAGATATTGTATGCTACTCAGGTTAAAATTAAACCACCAACCTTTGTTATTTTTGTTAATGAACCGGAGATTATGCATTTCTCATACGAGAGATATTTGGAAAATAAATTACGTGAATCCTTTGGTTTTGAAGGAACACCTATTCATTTAATAATTCGAGGCAAAAACGAAAACGAGTAGGAGTAGATTATGAATTACATTATAGCGGCTATAATTGGATATGTATTGGGCTCAATCCCTTGTGGATTTGTCTTTGTGAAAATTATTTGTGGTATAGACATTAGAGACTATGGAAGCAAAAATATCGGGACTACCAATGTTTTTAGAACTGTTGGTGCCCGTATGGCTTCTTTTGTACTTTTAGGAGACATGTTTAAAGGCATTTTGGCTGTAATATTAGTGAATTATTTATTTGGTATTCAGCTGCATTTGGAATTAGTTACTGCTATTGCTGTTTTGCTGGGACATAATTATTCATTATTTTTAGGATTTAAAGGTGGAAGAGGCGTAGCAACCGGACTAGGGCTTATTTTGTATTTTATGCCTGATGTTTCTATCTTCGCCTTTACGGTGTGGTTAGCTATTGTTTTTGTAACTAAGTATGTATCATTAGCATCAGTACTTGCAGCTTTTTTAACACCTATTGCTTCCTATTATAGGGGATACCCAGGGGAACTAGTTGGTTTTGCTACTGCTGCATGTGTTTTCGTTATAATTAGGCACTATGAAAATATAAAGCGCTTAATCAGCGGGACTGAAGTGAAAATAAAAAAAGGTAATATGGATGATATAAAAAAGAATTCTGCTAAATAAAGGGCGGTGTTGTCTTTGAAAGTTTCCGTTATTGGTGCCGGCAGTTGGGGAACAGTTTTGGCACAAATCCTTGATGATAATGGACATGATGTTACTTTGTGGGTGCGTGACTATGCTAAGGCTGAAAGGATTGCATCTAGTCGATGTAATACTGATTATCTACCAAATTTAATATTAGCTCCCACTATTACAATCACAAATAATTTAGAGACTGCCATAAAGCGAGCCGAAGTGCTCGTTTTTGTCGTTCCATCAGGAGTAATGAAAGACCTTTGCAAACAAGTTGCTGCCTTAGATAGTTGCTCTAATAAAATAATACTCTCTTGCACTAAAGGTTTTGATACTAAACTTGGTATGCGTATGAGCCAAATAATTAGTACATATCTTCCAAACGCTGAAACTATCGCGGTATTATCAGGGCCTAATTTGGCAGGTGAGCTAGCAAAACGACAACCTGGAGCTACTGTTATAGCATGTGGGGACTTAGCAATAGCTAAAAAGTTACAGAGTATGTTTATTAACAATTATTTTAGACCATATATTTCCGAAGATGTTGATGGGGTGGAAATATGTGGTTGTTTAAAAAATACTATGGCATTAGTAAGTGGAATGATGTCGGGAATGAATTTTGGAGAAAACTGCCAGGCAGCGCTAATAACACGCGGATTGGCAGAAATAACAAGATTGGGTATGAAATTAGGCGCACAACAAGATACTTTTTATGGATTAGCCGGTATTGGAGATTTAGTTGCAACTTGTACTAGTACGCAAAGTAGAAATAGGCGAGCAGGTGAGGCTCTGGCTCATGGAAAAACCCTAAAAGAAATTTATAGTACTACCAATATGGTCATTGAGGGAATAAATACGGCAGAAGTTGTATACGCATTGGCTGAAAAACAAAACGTTGAAATGCCTATAGTCACTCAATTATATTTAGTTTTATTCAAAGAAAAATCTGTGCATGAAGCACTGGAATATCTCATGAGTAGAAAAGGTAAGAAAGAATAGTAGTTTTTTTTGTAATATTATGCTATAATGTCTACTACACATAGATAAAGATGTTTACTGAATGGATAAGGAGCTGTTTACATGAATGAAGAAAAGCAATCTAATTTTTATTTGGTAAGAGAAGAAATCTTACCGGAAGCTATCAAAAAAACAATAGTTGTGAAGGAAATTTTAAAGCGAGGCGAACTTAAAACAGTTAATGAAGCGGTAGAAAAAGTGGGTTTGAGTCGCAGTGCCTACTATAAATATAAAGATTATGTCTTTCCGTTTTATGAAGCCAGCAAGGAAAAGATTATTACTTTGTCATTGCTTTTAGAACATAAACCAGGTGTTTTATCACGTGTTCTTAATACTATTGCCGGGGATTCCGGTAGTATTATGACTATTAATCAAGGTATTCCTTTGCAGGGTGTAGCTAATACAACGATATCAATAGAAACGAAGTCCTTAACTATTGATTTAGAGGCTTTATTAGATAAATTGCGCCTTATTGAAGGTGTGAAACGCTTAGAAGTTTTAGGACAAGTAGACTAAACACAAGGAGCAATAATACAATGCATAATGAAGTGAAAATAGGGCTGCTCGGTGCTGGAACTGTGGGTGGCGGTGTTATATTAGTGTTAAAAAACAATGCAAAAGAAATAGAAAAACGCGTAGGTGTTCCCGTACGGATTGTCAAAGTTTTTACTCGTAGCCCTGAAAAGGTTACAGAGTTAGACGCTGGTCTTGTAGTAACCAATAATGTAGATGATATTTTAGATGATCCTGAAATAGACATTGTTATTGAGCTTATTGGCAGAGAAGACCCCGCAAAAGAATACATTGCCAGGGCCTTAGCAAACAAGAAAAATGTAGTAACAGCCAATAAAGACATTCTAGCTAAGTATGGTAAGGAATTATTTGCTTTGGCTGAAGAAAATAATGTGGATTTCATGTTTGAAGCTGCTGTTGCAGGTGGTATTCCAATTATTCGTCCTTTAAAGTCATGCCTAGCCGCTAATAAAATTAATTCAATTATGGGCATTGTAAATGGAACCACGAATTATATGTTGTCTAAAATGGCATCTAGTCATGTTGATTTTAATGAAGTATTAAAAGAAGCACAAGACTTAGGCTATGCAGAATCTGATCCTACTGCCGATATTGGTGGACTAGATGCTGCACGCAAATTAGTAATTTTGGCGTCTATTGCTTTTAACACTCGTATAACATTGGATGACGTTTATATTGAGGGTATCGAAAAATTGACTTTGCGTGATATTGAATATGCAGATGAATTAGGATATGTAGTTAAACTATTAGCAATTGCTAAAAATAGCAAAACGAATGGAATCAGTGTACGTGTACACCCAACTATGCTTCCCAAAATTCATCCTTTATCCACCGTTAATGATGTCTACAATGCAATTTATGTTAATGGCGATGTTGTAGGAGATGCTATGTTCTTGGGTCGCGGGGCCGGACGCATGCCAACTGCCAGCGCTGTTTGTGGTGATGTTGTAGATGTAGCCAGAAACATTGTGCACAATTGTACAGGTCGTATTAATTGTACTTGCTATGAAGAGAAGCATTTATGTTCTATTGAAAATATTACTTCTCCTTGCTATGTTAGGTTACTTGTACTAGACAAACCTGGTGTTTTAGCCGCCATTGCTTCAGCCTTTGGTGCACAAAATGTGAGCTTAAAAAATGTTGTACAAAAGAGTCAAGTAGATGGCTTCTCCGAACTTGTAGTTATTACTTATGATGTTTCCGAATATAATCTACGTATGGCCTTGGCAACATTAGCAGGGTTGCCGGTAGTAGAGAAAATATGCAGCGTAATTCGCGTTGAAGATGAGTCCTTGGAGTAAAATACGATGATAAAAACTGATGAGCCGGTTATAGTGAAAGTTCCTGCCACGTCTGCTAACTGCGGTCCTGGTTTTGACTGCTTGGGAGTAGCTTGCACTTTGTATAACACATTTACTTATGAAGTTATTAAAAGTGGGCTGGAACTATTAATAGATGGTGAGGGGCATGATGTGCTGACTGCTACTTCTAACAATCTTGCCTTTGTTTCTTTTTTCAAGGTTTGGAATAAAATTACAGATCAAGAGATTGGTCTAAAGATACATATGCGCAATAATATCCCTTTATCAAGAGGTTTGGGCAGCAGCTCAACTGCAATCGTTGCCGGATTAGTAGCTGCTAACGAAATGACAGGCAATACATTAACAAAAGATGAATTAGTTGGCATGGCCACCGAGATCGAAGGTCATCCTGATAATGTTGCACCGGCGCTTTTAGGCGGATTTACTATTAGCTACATGGTAGATAAGATTGCCCATTCTTTTTGCTTTGTACCTGCAAAAAAATTCAAACTGGTAGCAGTAGTGCCTGAAATGCCACTATCTACAGCTAGAGCTAGAGCGGCTATACCTTCGCAAGTACCTCATGGTGACGCTGTTTTTAATGCAAGCCGCGCCGCACTTTTAATAGGGTCACTTATGAGTGGCGAATATAAATACCTGCCTGCGGCTCTAGAAGATAAATTACATCAACCATATAGGGCAGAACTTATTCCAGGCATGCACGAAGCTTTTGCTGCGGCAAAAGCAAAAGGTGCTTATAATGCTATTATTTCAGGAGCAGGTTCAACGCTTATGGCTTATGCTCCTGTTACTAGCAATACAGATGAAATCGGCAGGGCCATGGTAGAGGCCTTAGCTTCTAAGGGAATGGAAGCTGTGTACCATGTTTTAAATATTGACGCTGATGGTGCAAAAATACTATAACAAAAGCTACCATTTTTGGTAGCTTTTTTGTTAAAGTCATTGACAGTTCATGCAAAAAAAGTTACAATAATACTCGTGTTCGGGGCGTGGCTCAGCTTGGTAGAGCGCTTCCTTGGGGTGGAAGAGGTCGCTAGTTCAAATCTAGTCGCTCCGACCAATTATAGATGTTATGAATGCCGCAGAGATTATTCTTTGCGACATTTTTTTTGCTTACTGTATTTTCTTGTAATAACTCTTATAATCCTATATACTAATTAGTTGTATACAGAAAAATTAGAAGATGGTGATTTTTAGTGATTAGAAGTATTGACCTTATATGCAGTCACTGCAAAAAAACTTTCAAACCCTTAAGCAAGCTCTATTACTTGGAAGATTTTTCCGGTGCTAACAGCTTGCAAGATGCTAAGCTTTTATGTCAGGATTGCATAGACACTTGGCAAAAACGGTGGCAAATTAAAGAAGCAATTTTTACGGAAAAAGATTATTCTCAGTATGTAACAATTACTTTAAAAAATGGTGAAGTTCTTAGGGACTTAGATTGCACGGCCCTAGAAGATATTGTTCTGGTCACAGGGCAAGATTTACCAAAAGAAGCACAAAAAAAGCTTTTTTCTCTTTATAATGCTTGGGATCTTGAACGCAAGAAAAATACCTTGAAAACTTGTCAATTTCAGGATGAATTTATGCGAACAACTTTTTCTTGCGAAACATATGGCGGAGAGAAGTATGAAAATATTGCTTTTCGGTTTAATATGCAAGGACGGTTGGAAACTGAAAAACCTTTGCCAGAGTATATAGTTGAACAAATTATGATTGCTTTTAAAATGTATCAAGTACAAAAAGGTTAAAATAGGGGGATTTTATTTAATGCAAGATTTTTTTAATAAGATTGATAAGCGCAGGACTTTCGCTATTATTTCGCATCCTGATGCCGGTAAAACAACATTAACAGAAAAACTATTACTTTATGGTGGTGCTATTCACTTAGCAGGCTCCGTAAAATCACGCAAGAGTAATAAACACGCGGTTTCCGATTGGATGGAAATTGAAAAACAACGTGGTATTTCTGTTACTTCCAGTGTGTTACAATTTGATTATGATGGTTATAGGGTAAATATCCTAGATACTCCCGGTCACCAAGATTTCAGTGAGGACACATATAGGACTTTGATGGCAGCAGATAGTGCTGTAATGCTTATTGATGCAGCAAAAGGTGTAGAACCACAGACTAAAAAATTATTTTGGGTTTGTCATAAACGTAAGTTACCAATTTTTACTTTTGTTAATAAATTGGATAGATATGGCAAAACCCCTATTGAGCTTATGGATGAATTAGAACAAGTACTTGGAATTCATGCTTATCCAATGAATTGGCCAATTGGTTTGGATGGCCATTATTTAGGTGTGTATGATCGTATTAACAAACAGATAGAACTTTTTGAAAATGATAATACACATGGTTCTAAAATATTAAAATCTACCACAGGCAGTTTGGAAGATCCGGCAATTATTGCTGCTTTGGGGGAAGATAATTACACTAACTTATGCAATGACATTGAACTATTAGACATGGCCGGCGATAAGTTCGATATGACAAAAGTTAATAGTGGAGAACTGACACCTATGTTCTTTGGCAGTGCTATGACAAATTTTGGCGTCAGAGGATTCTTAGAGAAATTCTTGGAGCTTTCTCCTAAACCACAAGCACGAACTTTGAAGAATGGGGATATTTTGGCTCCTGAAAATACCGAATTTTCCGCTTTTATTTTTAAAATTCAAGCAAATATGAACCCAGCCCATCGTGATCGTATTTCTTTTATGCGTATTTGTTCCGGAATTTTTGATAAAGGTATGTCTGTTTATCATGTGCAAAGTAAAAAAGTAATAAAACTCTCTCAGCCACAACAATTTCTGGCTCAAGAACGCACAATAGTGGAAAAAGCATACCCAGGTGATATTATTGGTGTTTTTGATCCTGGAATCTTCAGTATTGGTGATACAATCTGCGATGAAAACATGAAAATACAATTTGAAGATTTCCCTGTTTTCCCACCGGAAATTTTTGCACGTGTACAGCCAAAAGATTCAATGAAGCGCAAACAGTTTGAAAAAGGCATTACACAATTGGCACAAGAAGGCGCTATTCAAGTGTTTAAAGAAAAAGGCATGGGTATGGAAAGCTTTGTTATTGGCGTTGTTGGAGTGTTACAGTTAGAGGTTTTAGAATATCGCTTGCTTAATGAATATGGTGCCAAGCTCTTGATGAATCAGTTGGGTTATACAGTAGCACGCTGGATTTATACAGAGGACAAGAAATTAATTGAAAACATTAAAGGCTTAGATAATGGGATGCTGGTTTATGATGAAGAAAATCGTCCGGTGGTCTTAGTAAATAATGAGTGGAGCTTGAACTGGATTTTAGAAAGAAACCCTGGTATTAAATTTGTTTTGGTGCCTGCAGAGGCTACAGTCATTTAGAAGGGAAGTATTTAGCTATGTCGTATCAAAATATGCAAAAGCATATATTCAAAGGTATGAAACTGTACCAGGCCATTGTGCTATTGATCATAATAGTTATGGGCATAGCTCTTATTACTAATGCTACCTTAATTCGCAAACAAATGGGCAGTATTGTTAATTTGCGATTGGGTATGAATGCCACAAGAATATCAACTACCATTGCTAATTCTTCTGAAATAGCAGAAGCACTAACAAAAGTACCTGTAGATGAATCGGCTATTATAAAATTAGTAAGTAAAATTAGCAATGCCACAAATGCCAGCATTGTGGTCTTTGATGCAAAAGGCAAGTTAACTGCAGTTTATAATCCCACAAATGAGTCTCTTCTTGAAACTACCAGTGCAAGTCAAGGGCAGATTGGTATAATGCAGGGTTTACCTAATAATATTTTCAAAAAGGATGATGTTAAAAACATCTATGATAGCAATGGTAATATTGTCGGCTATGTGATTGTTGGTTTTCCTGAAGATTTAGTCAGCAAATTAAGTCGTGATGCTGTTGACATTATTGTAATTTCTTCTGTTCTCGCATTAGCATTAGGCATAATTGGCGCATTATTATTAGCGAGATCTGTTAAAAAAACATTGTATGGTTATGAACCTATTGAAATTGCAAATCTATTACAAGAAAGAAACACTTTGTTGGACACAGTAAAAGAAGGAGTTTTTGCTGTTGATAAAAACTGCAATATCTATTTAATAAATATAAGTGGTCTTCTCATTTTGGAAAAGGCCGGAGTTGATGATTTAACAAACTGGCATGAAAAACCTTTTGCTGTTGTTGCTGATGATTCTGAAGTTAAAAAGGTTCTGAAATCAGGAAAAGCCTTAAACAATATTGATTTTGATATTCATGGACTTAAAACGGTTGGAGATATTATACCTATTACCATAGGTGGAACATTAACAGGTGCAATAGTCAGTGTTAATGAAAGAACAGCCATAAAGGAAATGGCAGAACAATTGACCGGTGTTACCAATTATGCTGACGCCCTGAGAGCGCAAACCCATGAATTTATGAATAAAATGCACGTTATAAATGGTCTTTTGGCAACAGATAACTTAACAGAGCTAAAAAAATATGTGCAGCAAATTTCTTCAAGCGATGAAGTGAATATGGAATATATTACAAGCAGAATTAAGGATCCTTTATTATCAGGCTTTTTGATTGGTAAAAAAAGCCGTGCAAATGAATTGCAACTTGATTTTTCTTTGTCGGAAGAAAGTTTTTTCCCAGCAGATTTAAGCAAAATTATAGCAGTTAATGATATAATACTCATAATAGGCAATTTGCTTGAAAATTCTTTTGAAGCCTTACGGTTTTTAGATAAAGAACGCATTGTTAATCTTGCCATACTTACATACGAAGATGAACTCATTATCACAGTAGAAAATAATGGCCCAGCTATTTCAAGTGATGTACTTGCAAAGATATTTAAAAAAGGGTACACTACTAAGGGAAGCGGACATGGTGTTGGCTTATTCTTAGTTAAGGAAAAGCTTGCAACAATAGGTGGTAAAATATCAGTGGAGTCAGATATATTGGATGGAACTATTTTTACTGTGGAAATACCCATTAAGGAAGGTGCAAAAACATGATTAAAATACTTGTTGTTGAAGATGACCCAATGGTTGGAAAGTTACATGAGGTTTATATTAACCAACTTGAAGGATTCAAATTAGCTAATACAGTGCGTACTAGCGATGAGGCAATTAACTATTTGGAAGAAAAACAGGTAGATTTAGTTATTCTTGATGTTTATATGCCAGGAAAAGATGGCTTAGACCTTTTAAAGGAAATTCGTGCAAAACGCATTGATGTTGATGTAATTATGATTTCTGCAGCTAATGACAGAGATCGGATTCTCACAGCTCTACGTTTGGGTGCTTTTGACTATATTATTAAGCCTTTTGAATTTGAAAGATTTAGCACATCACTAAATAATTATAGACAGCGTTTTAATTTAATAAATAAAGATTCTATTATCAAACAAGATGATTTGGATAGCTCTTTGTTAAACCGCAATAAGAATGCTACAGGTAAGATTCCTAAGGGTTTGGAAAAAACTACACTTTATAATGTTTGGCAAGAGATAATCAAAATTGAAGGCACTTTTACTACTGAAGAAATATCATCATTAGTAGGGATTTCCCGAGTTTCCATTCGCAAGTATTTAGAATTCCTTAAATCGGTAAATGTATTACACTTAGAACTTAACCGTGGTTGTGTAGGCAGACCTGTTTATAAATATAAGTGTATTAATCGTAATGCTAATATCATTAATGCTTATGTAGAATAATAAAGTACCGGCAAATAGTACTATTTGCCGGTATCTTATTTAAAGTGAGAGGATTATATGAGTAAATTACAAACAATTAATATATTAAACGTCCCTGTTGCTCCATTTTCTATGCAACAAACTTTAAGCTATTTGACTTCTCGTTTAGACGCAAGAGAAAAAACATGCGTGGTTACGGCCAATGCTGAAATAATTATGTTGGGACAGCGTGATTCTGAATATATGAAAATTTTGCAAAAAGCAACTTTAGTATTGCCGGATGGCGCAGGTACTGTTTGGGCAGGACGCACGCTAGGATATGAAGTACCGGAGAGAGTAGCCGGTTTTGATTTGTTTTTAGAACTTATAAAAATATCGGCAAGTAAAAAATACAAAGTTTTTTTCTTCGGCTCCGCTCCAGATGTTGCTAATATTGCAAAAAAAGAGTGTGAAAAAATGGCTCCCGGTGTAGAAATAGTAGGTACTCGTAACGGTTATTTCAAAGAAAATGAAGTAGATGACATTATTAATGAAATTAATAATAGCGGCGCAAATATTCTTTTTGCTGCCCTAGGAGCTCCTAAGCAGGAGTTTTGGTTAGAGCAAAATTATGCTAAAATTAATGCAGACTTATGTATGGGCATAGGTGGAAGTTTTGATGTTTTGGCCGGTAAAATGGAGCGGGCACCTAAATGGATGCAAGACGCTTCGTTGGAGTGGTTTTTTAGACTGTATAAACAACCAAGTCGCTTTGTCCGCATGCTAGCATTACCACATTTTGTTATCAAAGTTTTGCACATGAAATATTGCGGTAAATTGTTAGACAAATAAGCTCGCATATATTATAATTAATACTGTAAAATTTAGTACAGAACTGGAGGTGGGGGACATGGAGAAGATTGAGATAGTAAAAGATGGTTATCGTATTATTTTAGGTTTTTTAATTATAACTTTAGCAGTTTTTTATTTTTGGGGTATAGATGCAGCCATAGTTCCTGCACTTTTATCGTGTTTTTTCATTTATTTTTTTCGCAATCCAAATCGTCCATTACCAACTGATGACAGTATTTTATACTCTCCTGCTGATGGAACGGTTATGAATATTGAAGAATTTTTTGATGATGAATACCTAAATGAAGAGGCAAAGAAAGTAACTATTTTTTTGTCTGTGTTTAATGTGCATGTTAATCGCGCACCTATGAGCGGTGAGATTAAATATCAGAGATATACTTGTGGAGGTTATTTACCTGCCTACAAAGATTCCGCTTCTTTTGTCAATGAGCGTCATGCAATTGGTCTTGATAATGGCAAGAATAGAATATTAGTCATTCAAATTGCCGGTCTTTTAGCTAGGCGTATTGTTTCTTGGGTAACTTTAGGAAAAAATATTAAACAGGGTGAATGCTATGGTATGATTAAATTCGGTTCAAGCACGGAACTTGTAATGCCTAAAACTGTTGAAGTCTTAGTAAAAAAAGGCGATAAAGTAAAAGGCGGCTTAACAATTATTGGGAGGCAGATAAGCTGATGAATTACAAACGTATGGTGCCCAATAGTATAAGCGGACTAAGTTTAATATTAGGTGTTGTTTCTATATTTTTAACTATTGCTCATGATTTCAATTGGGCTGCTGTATTTATAATCTTAGCCGTTTTGGCTGATTCTTGTGATGGCAGGGCTGCGAGATTGTTAGGTGTCAGTGGAGAATTTGGCAAGGAGCTGGATTCTTTGTGTGATCTGTGTTCTTTTGGTGTAGCACCTGCTATTTTGATTTATGTTTATGGACTTCAAGATCTTGGTGTAGTAGGTCAGGTAATAGCTGCCCTTTATACCTTTGGCGGAGCTATGCGTTTGGCTAGGTTTAATGTTAATGCTGCTGATGTCCACGGTTATTTCCAAGGAATGCCTATACCGGCCGGAGGTTGCATACTTGCAACTTATGTACTTTCGGGGTATAATTACTCTTCGATGTGGGTTGCTTTTGGAACTCTCGTTGTAGCCTATATTATGTACAGTGAAATTCGCTATCCTGATTTCAAAGGGAAGGGCAATCCGCTCTTTTTATTGCCGGTTGCAATTGCTGCAGCCATAGGCCTGTATATGCTTTTCACAAATACTAGTGCTTGGCCGTTTATATGTATGTTTACTTATACCATATGTGGTATTTTAAATGCTTTGTATATTAAAATTTTCAATAAAACTATTAGTGCTTAAGCAAAGGAGCTTAAATCGATGAGCAGTTATTTTGACGTAGTTATGATACCATTGCAGCTAATGATTGTGTTTTTTACTATTTATTATTTTACAATCTCTTTCTTTGGTATTTTTGGTCGCAAAAAAGAGGAGAAGATACTAACTCCCAAAACGTCTTTCGCCGTAATTATAGCTGCACACAACGAAGAGAAGGTTATAGGGCAATTAATTGAAAATCTGCACTTACTTAACTATCCTGATGATATGTATGATATTTTTGTTATTGCCGATAACTGCACCGATAATACAGCTAAAATAGCAACCGCCGCCGGTGCTAAAGCTTTCGAACGTTTTAACGCCCAAAATGTAGGTAAGGGCTTTGCTATGGAATGGATGTTTAATAAATTATTCAGTATGAAAGAAAAATACGATGCTGCAATCATTTTTGATGCAGACAATTTAGTTCATCCTGATTTTCTTTTGGAAATGAATAGCCGTTATTGCAAAGGTGAACGCTTGATCCAAGGTTATCTGGATTCTAAAAATCCTACTGATACTTGGGTATCAGGGGTATTTTCCATTTCTTTTTGGATTGTTAATCATATTTGGCATTTGGCTAAATATAATATAGGCTTGTCCAGTGTTTTAGGTGGTACTGGAATGTGTATTTCTACAGATATATTGCGTAAATATGGTTGGGGTGCTACCTGTTTGACGGAAGATATGGAATTTACCATGAAAGCTCTTTTGGAAGGCATTCCTACTACATGGGCACATGATGCCATTGTCTATGATGAAAAACCATTAACTTTTATGCAATCTTGGAATCAACGCAAAAGATGGTCACAGGGTCATTTTGATGTATGTGGCAGATACATGGGAAAGCTTTTGAAAGAAGGCATTAAACAGCGCAATATCGTGCTTTTAGATGGCATTGTGCACTTGTTTCAACCTTACTTTTTATTGTTGTCAACTTTCTATGTAATTTGCAGTTATATTTACACTATAGTACCTTTTTATACCAATGTTCTATATGCTATTTTACCCATAGAAGTATGGACGCTTATTGGTATTGGGCAGTATTTTTTCCCTGTTGTTGTTCTAGCCAAAATTCATGCGTCACCTAAATCTTGGTTCTATTTACTGTTATACCCGTTATTTGTATACAGCTGGGTACCTATTACCGTTTTAGGATTTATACATCGCCATGAACATGTTTGGAGCCATACGGAGCATACTCGTAGTATAAGCTTTAACGATATTTTGGTTCCGGAAACAACTGAAATTGGACCCAAACAAATTGTGTTTTCAAAACATATGAAATAATATTAGTACGCCTGAATAATTCAGGCGTATTTTTTTATGATAAAAAATTGTGTACGTCTATTTAGTTTCTACATATACCTTGTTTAGCTTTAATTTACCGATGAATTATGCTAAAATAAAAAGGAATAGTTATATACTGAAAAGGAGTTTATATTTTGACTATAAAAGGCGTTCTCTTTGATTTAGACGGTACCCTGGTTGATAGTACAGACCTTATTTTAAGAACTTTTAAAGTAACATTGAATAATTTTATCCATAAAACAGTATCAGATGCAGATATTATACGTTATTTTGGTTTACCTTTGCGAGAATGTTTAGCTCATTTTGACGCCGAGCAGGCAGATGAAATGGTTCAGTACTATAGGGTATACAATAATAAAATGCATGATAAATTAGTTAAACCCTTTCCTTCAGTAACTGACGGCTTGATTGCCTTGGAAAACATGGGCATTAAAAAGGCAGTTGTTACATCAAAAACCTCGGAAATGGCCAGACGAGGACTGGAAGTACTGAAAATCGATAGCTATATATCAAATATTATTGGCTGTGGGGAGTGCACTAAACATAAACCTGATTCTGAACCAATGCTAAAAGGTGCGAAGGCCATTTTTTTAGAACCACACGAATGTTTATGTGTAGGCGATAGTCCTTATGACTTGCTTAGCGGTCGTAGTGCAGGGTGTAGAACTATCGCGGTAAACTGGTCTCTTTTTAGCAATCAAGAATTTTCTGCCTTGATTACACCTGATTATATTATCGATGAATTGTCTGACCTAGTAAAAATCATCAAATCAATAAACGAAAAGGAGCAATAAATATGAGAAATATTGCTATTATTGGAGGTACAGGGATTTATAATCCTGGTACTTTTGTGGATTTTAAAGAAGAAATAATTGAAACTCCGTATGGTCAAGCAAAAGTTTTACGCGGAGAAATGGCCGGAAATTCCGTTACTTTCATTACTAGGCATGGAGTAGGGCATACAACTGCACCCCATAAAGTTAATTATAGAGCCAATATTTGGGCTCTTAAATTTTTGCGAATAAATGAAATATTTGCTACCACTGCGGTGGGTTCATTGAACCCTGAAATGACTGCAGGACATTTTGTTGTTTGCGATCAAATATTAGATTTTACTAAAAGTCGCATAAACACCTTTTTTGATTCTCCTAAACGAGGTGTGGCTCATGTTGATTTTACTTTTCCCTATTGCCCTAGATTAAGGGAAAAAGTTATTAAATGTTTAAATAAAACTGATATTCCTTTCCATAAATCCGGCACTTATGTTACGGCAGAGGGACCGCGTTTTGAAACTGCTGCTGAAATTAAAATGTTTCGCATGCTGGGCGGAGATATTGTTGGTATGACTAATATGCCAGAGGCTATTTTAGCCAGAGAGGCTGAAATTTGTTATACTAATTGTTCTATTGTTACTAACATGGGAGCTGGCATTTCACCTACACCACTAAGCCACAAAGAAGTTGTAGAGGAAATGGGCAAGAGTATCAGAAACATGGAAAAATTGATTTTAGCCTTTATTAATGCCAATGATTCTGATGGAACACAGTGTAATTGTGGCGAAGCGTTAAAAGAATTTGGTGGATTTAAACTCTAATTTGTGAGGCTTTCCAATGATTAAAACAATGGACTGGCGTGGAAATGTTTTAGTGCTTTTAGACCAAACAAAATTACCCGATATAATAGACTTTATTGCTTGCTACGATTATAGACGTGTAGCACAGGCAATAAGGTCTATGGAGGTTCGTGGTGCGCCTGCAATAGGTGTTGCAGCTGCATTTGCGATGGTTTTAGGTTATAAAGAAATCCGCATGCATGGCCTATCCGGTACAGATGTTTTAAAAGAATTAGAAGTCGTTAAGAGAGAGCTTATAGCTACTAGACCTACTGCGGTAAACTTGGCATGGGCAGTTAATAGGATATGGGATATGGCTGTAAAAGCTAATATAAATAGGACAATTGATTCCGTAGATATACTGGAAAGTGCTGCCGTTAAAATTTATGATGATAATATCAGTAATAATGTTAAAATAGGACATTTTGGTTCCGAGCTTTTATCTGCGAATTCAACGGTACTTACACACTGTAACGCCGGAGCCCTAGCGACCTGTGGATGGGGTACTGCTCTTGGTGTTGTTCGGCAAGGTTATGCTGACGGTAAAATAAAAATGGTGTATGCTGATGAGACACGTCCTTTGTTACAAGGTGCACGCTTAACCGCCTGGGAATTGGAACAGGATAATATTCCTGTTACTTTAATTACCGATAATATGGCTGCATGGACCATGAAAACAAAAAAAATTAAAGCTGTAATAGTAGGGGCAGACCGTATTGCTTTAAATGGTGACGTAGCCAATAAAATTGGTACCTATGGCGTTGCCTTAGCAGCTAAGGCGTTAAACATACCTTTTTACGTGGCTGCTCCCTCAACAACCTTTGATTTTAAAATGAGCACCGGCATTTCTATACCTATTGAAGAACGTAATGGTGATGAAGTACGTATTTTCCGTGGGAAAACAACAGCACCGGAAAATATACAGGTATTTAATCCTGGATTTGATATAACGCCACATGATTTAATTACAGGTATAATTACCGAATATGGGGTGCTAATTGAGCCCTATGAAGATATGATTAGACAATTAGCAAGAAAACTTAGGAGGAATATTAATGACTGATAGCATAATAAAAGATATTAATCTTGCATATTTAGGTGAAGAAAAGATAGCGTGGGTAAAAGAATATATGCCTTTGCTTAATTATTTTAACGACAAATATAGTAAAACCAAACCGTTTGCAGGAATAAATATGGTTGTAACAATTCACTTAGAGGCCAAAACGGCATATTTAGCTATGGTGCTAAAAAATGCAGGTGCCAATGTAACCGTTACCGGCAGCAATCCCTTATCAACTCAAGACGATATTGCCGCTGCCTTAGTGAAAAATGATATTCAAGTTTATGCTACTCATGGTTGCACAAATGAAGAATACAGCTTTTATTTGAGCAAAGCTCTAGATACGCATCCCTCCCTTATTGTAGATGATGGTGGCGATCTGGTTAATATGCTTCAGGGAGAACGTTCGCAACAAGCAGAAGAAATTATAGGTGGTTCAGAAGAAACAACCACAGGCGTTCATAGATTAAAAGCTTTAGACGCTAATGGAAAGTTATTGTTCCCTATGATTGCGGCCAACGATTCTTATTGTAAATATCTTTTTGATAATCGCTATGGTACCGGTCAATCAAGCTTTGATGGTATTATTAGGACTACTAATTTGACTATTGCAGGTAAAACAATAGTTGTTTCCGGTTATGGTTGGTGCGGTAAAGGGGTCAGTATGCGCGCCAAGGGCTTAGGTGCTAAGGTTGTTGTTACTGAAATCAACCCTATAAAAGCAATTGAAGCAGTATGTGATGGATTTGAAGTTATGCCTATGAGCGAAGCTGCTAAAATTGGCGATATATTTATCACGGTAACAGGTTGTAAGGATGTCATTAGAGGCACTCATATGAACACAATGAAAAATGGTGCCGTAATCTGTAATGCAGGACACTTTGACGTAGAAATCAATATTCCTGAATTAGCAGCACTGTCTGTTAAACCGCCTTATGATGTGCGTAAAAATATAACAACATATACAATGAAGGATGGTCGTAAAATCAATCTCTTAGGGGAAGGAAGATTAGTTAATTTAGCTTGCGGTGACGGACATCCTATAGAAATTATGGACATGTCTTTTGCCATACAGTTCTTAGCTATGAAATATTTACTAGATAACAAGGGCAAACTGGAAAATAAGCTTTATGTATTGCCTGAAGAATTAGACAATACAGTTGCTGGAATTAAACTGCAAGCGTTGGGAGTAGGCATTGATACTTTAAGTCAAGAACAGGTTGAATATTTGCACCATGAATAATTAAGGAGATGACAGCCATGTTACATTTACAAATTAGTGATGCCCGTAAATTAATTATCGAGACAGGTCTGGCGCTTGCAGAAAGAAAACTAATTCTGGGTTCTTGGGGAAATATTAGTATGAAAATCGAAAAAGATTGTTTTGCCATAACACCATCCGGCCGTAGCTATGATCAATTAAAACCTGATGATATAGTTATAGTTAATGCTGAAGGTGTTAAAATGGCCGGTATTAGGACCCCTTCTACTGAACTGAAAATGCATATGGCTCTATATAAAGCTCATCCTGAATTCAATGTTATAGTACATACACATAGTACATATGCTTGTGCTGTAGCTTCTATGCGAAAAACTATACCACCTTTTATTGAGGATATGATACAAGTTATAGGCGGGCCTATAAGGTGTGCCGAATATGCTATAGCTGGAACAGAAGAATTAGCCCAAAATGCTGTTGTTGCCATAGGAAATAATAATGCGGCATTATTAGCCAATCATGGTGCAGTTTGCTGTGGAAAGAACATGCGCGAAACATTAAATGTTGCTAGTATTGTAGAAAAATCAGCTCAGATTTTTTGTATAACGGAACAAATGGGTGGTGCCATAAACATTGATGCCAAAACCGCCAAAATTCTTCGTGCCTTTTATAAAGAGCATTACAGCAAACGACAAGCGGGTGAAGAACTTTGATTTATAACATAGTCATAAAAGATGTCGAAATAATAACCGAGAAAAACAATGAAGTTTACAATATAGGTATTACCGGCAATAAAATTGCTTACATAGGTCAAGAAGAAATTACCGGCACAAAAACTATCAATGGTGCAAAACATATTGCGGTACCTGGTATGGTTAATGCTCATACTCATGCGGCTATGACTTTGCTGCGCAGTTATGCCGATGATATGATGCTGATGGATTGGTTAGAAAATAAAATATGGCCTGTTGAAGCCCTAATGACTAAAGATGATATTTATTGGGGAACAATGCTGGCAACAGTAGAAATGCTAAAAAGTGGCACTACGACCTTTGCGGATATGTATGCAGATATGGATAAAGTTGCCGAAGCTGTAGAAGAAACAGGAATGCGCGCTTCATTAAGTCGTGGTCTGATTGGTTTAGTACCGGATTCCGCAAAAAAATTACAAGAAAACATTCAACTATTTAAAGATTGGCATGGTAAAGACAATGGTCGTATCCAAGTTATGATGGGACCACACGCCCCTTATACCTGCCCACCTGATTACTTAAAAAAAGTTATAACAGCAGCGGGAGAGTTAGGTTGTGAAATTCACATGCATTTATCAGAAACTCAGGAAGAAGTAAATACTTGCCTGAAAGAAAATGGCTTAACTCCAATCGCACTCATGGATAAATTAGGCATGTTTGAATTAGGAACATTAGCTGCCCACTGTGTACATGTTACAGACAATGATATGAAAATTATGGCCGCTAAGCATGTTCGCGTAGCACATAATCCCCAAAGTAATTTAAAACTGGCAAGTGGGATAGCACCTATTCCTGCCATGTTGCAAAAAGGTATTACAGTTGCCTTGGGAACAGATGGTACTTCTAGTAATAATAATTTAGATATGCTAGAAGAAGCGAGGCTTGCTGCCTTTATTCATAAAAATCAATCTAAGGATCCTACCGTTATCCCAGCTAATACTGCTTTGCAAATGGCAACTGTAAATGGAGCTAAAGCTTTGGGGTTTGAAAATTTAGGGGAAATAAAAATTGGTCAAAAAGCTGATATAGTTCTTTATGATATGAATAAGCCTTATTGGTATCCGCGCTATGACCGGGCTTCTTTATTTATTTATGCAGCAAATGCAAGTGATGCTGCTACTGTTTTGGTGGATGGAAGAGTTCTGCTGGAAAAGGGAGAATTTTTGACTATAGATATAGAAAAAGTATACGCTGAAGCTAACAAATGTGCTTTGCGTTTAACAAAATAAAACTTAGGAGTGAGAAAAGTGGCGAAAATTCTTAATAAAAAATGTTTAGCCCCACAAGTTTATGAATTTCTTATAGAAGCGCCTTTAATAGCGCATAAATGCCAACCTGGACAATTTATAATTATCAGAGTGGATGAAAATAGTGAAAGAATACCACTAACTATAGGTGACTTTGATAGAGAAAAGGGCACCATTACCTTGGTGGTGCAAGCAGTGGGAAATACAACAAAACATCTTTGCAATGATTTTGCTGTTGGGGATGATATTTTAGATACTGTGGGCCCCTTAGGTCATCCGTCAGAAATGAGAAAATTTGGGACAGTAGTATGCATTGGCGGTGGAATTGGCGTAGCCCCTATTTATCCTATAGCACGTGCCTACAAAGCACTAGGCAACAAGATAATTTCTATTATAGGCGGACGTAACAAAGATTTAGTTATGTGGAAAGAAAAAATGATGGCAATTAGCGATGAGCTAATTATTACGACCGATGATGGTTCTGAAGGACACAAGGGGTTCGTTACTGATCCATTAAAAGCCATGTTGGAAAAGGGTGAATTGCCTGATTTAGTCTTGGCTATTGGTCCCGTAATTATGATGAAAAATGTAGCCGCTACTACAAGGCCTTACAACGTCCATACAACTGCTAGCCTAAATTCTATAATGGTGGATGGAACAGGTATGTGTGGTGGCTGCCGAGTAAGAATTGGTGATGAAAATAAATTTGCTTGTGTAGATGGGCCTGAGTTTGATGCTCATTTAGTAGATTTTGCAAATTTAGTTCAACGTCAACAAATGTATAAAACACAAGAATCAGCAGAATATAGTTGTGGGGGGCATTGCAAATGCGTGGAGGACTAAGGAATCCTATGCCGGAACAGGCAGCAAATATTAGAAATAAAAATTTTGAAGAAGTAACCTTAGGCTACACTGCGGCTATGGCTATAGATGAAGCTGAGCGTTGTCTTAATTGTAAGTCACCAAGATGTGTCGCCGGTTGCCCGGTAAATGTTGATATTCCTCAATTTATTCATGCTGTTGCAGAAAATAATTTTCCTGACGCGATTAAGATTTTAAAAAATAAAAATAGTTTGCCGGCAATTTGTGGACGTGTTTGTCCACAAGAAACTCAGTGCGAAGAAAAATGTATCTTAGGCATTAAGGGCGAACCTGTGGCAATTGGGCGTTTAGAACGTTTTGTAGCTGATTATGCCCGTGAAAAAGGAATTGACTTAGTCACTGCGGAAAAAGTTCAACCCAAGAACAAAAAAGTCGCTGTGGTAGGCAGCGGTCCTTCGGGTTTAACTGCGGCAGGGGATTTGGCAAAAATGGGTTATGATGTTACCTTATTTGAGGCTCTGCATGCACCAGGTGGTGTACTTATGTATGGTATCCCACAATTTAGGCTGCCTAAAGAGATTGTCATGCACGAAATTAATCAACTAAAAGATTTAGGCGTGAAAATACAACCTAATGTTGTTATCGGGCGAACCTTTACTATTCATGACTTATTAACAGAAGAAGGTTTCAGTGCAATTTATATTGGTACAGGGGCCGGACTTCCTCATTTCATGGATATTGCCGGTGAAAACTTAAATGGGGTATATTCGGCCAATGAGTTTTTAACAAGAGTAAACCTTATGGGTGCCTATAAATTCCCTAAGGTTGCAACTCCGGTATATGTAGGCAAAAACGTAGCAGTAGTTGGTGCCGGTAATGTAGCTATGGACTCTGCTCGTACAGCTAAACGTTTGGGAGCCGAAAATGTTTATATAGTATATCGTCGTAGCGAAGAAGAATGCCCGGCTCGTAAAGAGGAAATCCAACATGCTCGTGAAGAGGGTATAGAGATGCATCTATTAAACAACCCTACTGAGATATTAGGTGATGATAAGGGATGGGTAAAAGGTATTGAATGTATTAAAATGGAATTAGGCGATCCTGATGAATCAGGCCGCAGGTCACCAATTCCCATTAAAGGATCTGAATATGTACTTGATATAGATATGGTAGTCATGGCTATAGGCCAGGGACCAAATCCATTGATCAAATCAACGACACCTGATTTAGTTACAAATAAACGTGGAAACATTACTGTAGAAGAAAATGAAGCAACTTCTATTCCAGGGGTTTTTGCCGGTGGCGATATCGTTACAGGTGCGGCAACTGTTATTTCAGCCATGGGGGCAGGTAAAAAAGCAGCCATCGCTATTGATGAATATTTAAAAAACAAATAAAATATGACAATTTTCGAAAAATAATCATGCATAACATATTATATTAGTGCATTCAGGAGAAAAATGCTGATAAGTGTCATATTGATACTGGATTAAGCCAAGGCTTCCGGTGTAGCAACTGACATGATGGTTGAAATCATTACAAAGTAAAGGACGTAAAACCATGAAAAAAACATTAAGACTAACAGCACTTGCGTTACTAGCCATTGCAAGTTTTGCTTTTAACGCTAATGCTGCGGAACCAGCAGTATTTCAACCTGCAAGTGGGGGATATAGCTTAGCGCTACCGGCAGATAGAACAGAAATTTACCGAACTACTAAAGGAATTCGCTATGTATTAGGAACTCAGTTGATTAATGCTGACGTATATTCTTTACCTAATTTTCTTGCTGTTCCCATGAAAAACTATTCTGCTCAACAAATAGCGGATTTTGAAAAATTTATTGCTGACATTGAAGACTTTCCCGGATTTACTTTAGAACAAAGTGCCTTAGACAAAACAACAGGCAAAAATAAATTGGACAGTGATAAAACAGAGACAGCACAATTCACACCAAAATTAATTTTGAATGAAAATTATTATGCCTTCACTTTAAAACCACCGTCTAATGCAACAATAGCTCGTGATTTTATTACAGGTAAGGCATATCAACTAAAAAATGATAAACTTGTTGTAATACGGGTTAGTGCACCAATAAAGGATAAAATTAGTGCTCAACAAACACTGGATAATTTGACTCATAACCTAAAAATTTCCACCTCAAAATATTCTGAGGACAATGTAATAATAGCAAAACAAATGAACTATGAAATAACATTACCCAGTGGCTGGCACGCATTTACGTTGCAGGCCGATAACATTATTATGGCTAAATCATTAAGCAGTGTGCACAATGATGAAGTATTGATTCGTTCTTTTAAGACCCAAGAATATTTAAATTTTGCTAATGCAACGACAGATGATCTGCCTACTGAAGCAAAATCATTTGTAGAAAAAATAACAAAATTCACACCTAACGTTACCGTTGTCAAACAAGAACCGATTGTTATTAATGGTATTAATGGAGTCATTATTGAATCCACTGATAATGTTAATTTAAAACAAATTTTTGTGGTAAATGCTTATTTCTTTGCTAAAGATAATTCTGCATATCAAATAATGTTTACTACCGATGACACAATTAACTATGATTTGAAAATTAGTGCCTTTAAAAATGCTGTTAAATCTTTTAAAAAAACTAATTTAAAGTAGGAGATTTTATGAAGATTGTAAAGACGTTAGCCTTAGCAATTAGCTGTTCTTTGCTGATTGCTGCTCCGGTTTTTGCTGGACAAAAACATATTAATACCAAAAATGGCTATGAGATAAAATTAGTTGATGGCGATATTTCTGCCATGAGCGACGACTTTGCCTTGACAATGGATTCTAAAACCCAAACAGCTTATTTTGTGGGGGGAACTAATGACCTCTTGGGAAATTCCGCTACCGTTAAATTCAATGATTTATACGCATTATTTTCTAATACGGAAAAATTGCAGGGTGGGGGACCTATAGTTATTAATGCTAAAACCTACAAACTGCTAGATGACTTATTAGTCAATAGCTACAATAATGCTGACCTATATAACTTTTTTTCCATGTTAAAACAGGTCGAATTAACTTGTACTACCAGTACTGTAAATAAACTTCCGGCCATACATTTTGAAATAGCTGCGTTAGATAGCTCACAATTAGGCAAGAAGCTGCCTTTTGGAGTTAATGAATTTTATTTGTTTTCAGAAAATAATATTATTTATATTCTAGGAACTATTTCCACCCAAAATTTACCGAGTAAAGATACAAAAAAGGCTTTTAGTAGATTTCTTCAAAGCTTTAAAACTATTAAACCTAGCAGTATAAATAAGGGCTTTGGTTATAATGATGCTATAGCAGGCTATTATCTACCGCTGCCTAATGATTGGTTCTATGTCCAGGGTAAACTAGGCAAGTTAAGCAACTTTACTGTTGCCATGCCCATAGACAGTATCTTTGCCATGGGAGAAATCGCAGAAGACATGGGTAAAACCATAGGCAAAGAGCAGGAAGAAGACGCAGAAACCGTTAAAAAGTTGCTGAGCGCATTCAATGAGGGAATCGTTGCCTTTAGTAGCAGAAAACCACTTGCTAAAAATAGTGTGCCATATCAATTGTTAAATAATATAAGGGATAATGACGCAGCATCCACGCATTTTTTTGTGGAAAAATTCAAAAACAATCTGGAAAATGAATTAAATAAACATAATATTTCTACAAATTATATTGCTGCAGCATCAAATTACGACGCAGATAATGATTTGGTTATTAACTTAAAATCCGGATTAATGTATGATAAAAATTTTCCTATAATTTTTAATTCCAAAATCTATATAAACAACAAATTTCTTGGTAACATAAGCTACATTAAGCACACTAACGAAAAAAACGCTCACAACTCAAATTCAGCGTTAATAAGGCATATAGATAAACTAACTTTATTACCAAAACAATAGCCTATAATACTTTGTGTTGTTTCTTAAGTTTTATTTGCTGTACAAAAGCAGGATACTAGAACATATGTTTTGGTATCCTGTTTAATTTTCTCTCTTCATTTTACATAATATATATTATCGGACGTTAAATACGAACTGATGTTTGACAGTTACGAACAAGACTGCTATACTATCTTTAGAGTAAAGAAAAAAATCCGGAGGTTTAAAAATTTATGGATATAAAAAATAATACTTCTACAGATTCTGAAGCTATGCTTACAGATCGACAAAAACAAATTTTAACTTTCGTTCGCGAATATATATATTCTAAAGGCTATCCTCCTGCTGTGCGTGAAATCGGTAAAGCGGTCGGATTGTCTTCTAGTGCCAGCGTTCATGCCCATTTACACAAGCTTGAAGTTGCAGGCTTTTTATCACGTGATCCTTCTAAACCAAGAGCTTTAGAGCTCACTCAAGAAGCGTCCTGGCGCCAAAAGACCTTAGTCCCCGTCCCTCTTGTAGGTAATGTTCACGCAGGACAACCTATCTTGGCCGTGGAAAATATTGAAGAAACATACCCTATTCCTTTTGATTTATTAGGTTGCAAAGAAGATGTTTTCATGCTAGCAGTAATTGGCGACAGTATGGTTGGTGCAGGCATTTTAGATCATGATTATATTGTTGCCAGAAAACAGAACTATGCTAACAATGGTGATATTGTGGTTGCCCTTATAGACGACGAAGAGACGACCATAAAGCGTTATTTCCGTGAGCTCAAACAAATACGTCTACAACCGGAAAATGATGCTTATCCGCCAATTTTAGGCACAGATAATATTCACGTTATGGGAAAAGTAATCGCTGTATTTAGAATGTTATAATATTTTAGAATAAAAATAGACATGGTATGGGTGAAAAATCACCTGTAGCATGTCTATTTTTATTTGGTTATTTATCGTCTACGTTTTATCATCAATGTATGGATGATTTTCCACCAATATAGTTATTTTTTCTCATGGGTGACTTCTCACCCATATTCTAATATACTGATTTTTAACTAACACCAGTTTAATTCAACAGCATCTCTTTTTACAGTCAAGAACTTGACCCATTACATTTTAATTTACTCACATATTTTTGTGGTCAAGAACTTGACCTATTATATTTTAATTTCCTCGAAATTCAGCAAAAATATACAATTTTCTTCCAAATGCTTCCAAAGCCTCTTTTTTACAGGTACAAACACTAGGACCCCTTAAATAAAAACGCTCAGAACGCAAATTTGGAGGTCTCTTTCTGGAACCCCTGTAAAAATGCGGGGTTCAGGGTTTATTAGTAAAAATTATAAAAATAACATGCAAATTTTCAAAAAAATACAAGTAGGTCAACTAATTGACCTACTTGTATTTGCTTTTATTCCCATTTCAGGGAAAATGTTATCTAAAATTGCTGTAGTGAATTTTTCTTCCCAATGATACATTCCACTATAATGACCTGAATTATCATTTTCACTGGTAGCCATACCATTCATCAAATATATAAAACCGTTAGGTTTGTTGGGTTCAACAAATATACCTGCCACTAAACCATATGCGTCTGCAAAATGACCAACCATTTCTACATTTCTATTAACAAGAAATCTAGCAGTCCCCATTCCTGCAATTGGCTGCACGGCAAGTCCATACATAGTCATATCACCGCCATAAGTGTTACCGTTATTTTTAACAGGATCATAAATCCATTGTGGTCGCCACATTTCAGCTAATGTTTCAGCTTTTATAATGCGCTTGCCTCTGTAAACACCTTTATCACACATTAATTGCAATAGGTGCTGCAATTCCATTGTAGATACATGTAAACCGCCCTGAGGTGAAAAAACTGTAGCATTGGTACCAATTTTATAATCTTTTAAACTATAGAATTTATCATATTCACGAACATCAGGGTTGCTAATATAAACACTATCTTTACTCGGTGGTTTTTTCCCCTGTAAATCATCAATTTGGGGAATCCAAGGACCCTTATCATCCCATTTATCATCAGTTTGTTTTTGATAGATTGTTCCTACTTGCTTGAGTTCTATGCCTGTAAAATCACTAATGTTATAGCTGCCTTTAATATCAAGTTGTTTTAATAAATGGGTACGCATATAGATATCAAAGCGTTCTCCTGTAATTTTTTCCATAATTGTAGCTAAAAGTCCATAGTTGAGATTTGTGTACTGAAAATATTCTACAGGGGGTTGATCTGCCTTTGCAAAGTGTTCGCCATTATTATAAAAAACACCATTAGGTATAAAAAATTCCTTCACACTATACTGAGGAGGAATTGAATACATTTTGCCATCGCGTAGAGAAGACGTATGTGATAGCAGCATCCTGGGTGTAATTATAACAGTAGGAAAGGAGGGGTTGATTAATTTGAAACCAAGATATTTACTAACATCTTCGTCCAGATTAATCTTACCTTCTTCTACTAATTGCATGAATGCCAGACCGGTAAACATTTTAGAAATAGACGCTATACGAAATCTAGTGTCCTTGGTAAGGGGGAGATCTTTCTGTCTATTATCTTTATCAATATAACGACGTCCTAAAAAATCACTATAAACTACTTTTCCATTTTTTACAGCTAAAACTCCTAATCCCGGGATTTTTTCTCCTGTATCTCCAATCATATTAGAAAAGCTTGTATCTAATTTTTTAGTTATATTTTGGGGCAAAGTACTGGTTGAAGCTTCAATGACATTTAAAGAAGGCCCCAAGTAAAAAGAAACCAGTAACAATAATATAGATATGCTTTGTACTGCTAGCTGTTTTAAATTGCGCACTTTGAAAGCTCCCTGCCCAATATTATTTTTTGGCACTAACCATTTTAGCGGCTTCCATTATAGCTAAACGGCCATGTTCAAATGTGAGTCCACCTTGAAAGTAAACATTGTAAGGAGTCCGTAGCGGACCGTCACAACTAAGTTCAATAGAAGCTCCTTGTACAAAGGTACCCGCAGCCATGATAATTTCATCTTGATAACCAGGAATCATTGCCGGCACAGGGGAGACATGGGCGTCTACAGGAGAATTAGCTTGAATTGCTACACAAAAATCACAGAGTTTTTCCCTACTCCCTAGCGTTATAGCTTGAATAATATCACTACGGCTATCGTTAGGCTCCGGGCTTACTTTATAGCCCAGATTAGAAAAAACAGCTGCTGCAAATATTGCTGTTTTTACTGCCTGCAAAACAACATGAGGGGCTAAAAATAAACCTTGATAAAATTCCCTGGCTGTATCGCCTAAAGTTGCACCCATTTCAGCGCCCAGCCCTGGAGCAGTAAGACGATATGAGGCAGCTTCCACTAAATCTGCCCTTCCTGCAATATAACCACCGGTAGGTGCCAGTCCCCCACCAAGATTTTTAATTAATGAACCGGCAACTAAATCGGCACCAACTTCTATTGGTTCCTGCTTTTCCATGAATTCGCCATAACAGTTATCAACAAAACAAATACAATTGGGATTAACAGCTTTCACTACCGCACATATTTCACCTATTTCTGCTACATTCAAGGTCTTGCGCACGCTGCTGTAACCACACGAACGTTGAATATGAACCAGTTTTGTCTTAGCTGTAACAGCTTCCTTAAGAGCAGTCAAGTCAACGGTATGTCCAACCATAGGTATTTCCTTATAAATAATCCCAATATCTACTAAAGAACCTAACGTTTTTACCGGTGCACCAATAATAGTCTGCATAGTATCATAGGGTGCCCCTGTAGCAGCAATCATTTCATCTCCAGGCTTTAGATTACCCAAAAGGGCTACAGCCAAAGCATGGGTTCCTGAAACGAATTGCGAACGTACCAGTGCGGCCTCAGCTTTAAAAATATCCGCGTAAATTAAATCTAAATTATCGCGTCCTACGTCAGAATAAGCATAACCTGTAGTTGGTTTGAGATAATAATCCGAAACTTTATTTTTGCGGAAAGCAGACATTACTTTTTTGGTATTAAAGAGTGCGGCTTCCTCGTATTGCCAAGTACAAGCATTTACTGTTTTTAAAGCATTAAGTTCTAATTGTTCATAATTAAGCATTAATAAATGTCTCCAGTTTTTATGTATTGTTCGTATTTTTTAGCGAGTTCAAATGGCAGGCGAACTTTTATATTAACTCCATTTTCAGTATAGTTTTCTTCTAATACTGTCGCAATTTCATGTAATTGAGCGGCTTTAGCCGTTTCTGTATAAGGAAAGCTTAAATTAAGTTCTACGGATTGCATTTGCAAGTTTTCTACAATAAGCGCTAAAAGTTTATCTAACCCAAGTCCTTTTTTTGCAGAAATACAAACACTATTTTCTGTTTGGGCTAGGCGCTGAACCAATTCACTATCAGCAGATAACTTATCAACTTTATTGTAAACAGTAATAATGGGTTTATCAATTGCACCAATATTTTTTAATACCTCATAAACAGCTTCACTTTGTTCTTGATATAGTTCATGACTAACATCAATAACATGTAACAAAAGATCTGATTCCGTAACTTCTTCTAAAGTTGAACGAAAAGCGGCTACTAATTGATGAGGCAACCGTTGAATAAAACCTACCGTATCTGTTAAAACAGCTTCTTGTTTATCCGGAAGGGCTAATTTTCTGGTTGTAGGGTCAAGAGTGGCAAACAATTGATCCTTAGCGTAGATATCAGAATCAGTTAAGGTATTGAGAAGAGTAGATTTACCGGCATTTGTATAACCCACTAAACTAATAGTTGCTATTTGATTTTTGTTCCTTTGGTTCCTATGCAAATTACGTACAGTTTTTATTTTGTCGATATTATCATTGATAAAGGTAATGCGATCACGAATACGTCTACGATCGACCTCTAATTTCGTTTCACCCGGTCCTCTGGTTCCAATACCGCCACCAAGTCTGGAAAGACTGAGTCCTTGACCTGTGATGCGTGGCAGTGTGTATTTTAATTGGGCCAGTTCCACTTGCATCTTACCTTCGTTAGTATAAGCTCTTTGTGCAAAAATATCGAGGATTAAACCTGTTCTATCAAGTACTCTAACGCCGGTTGCACGCTCTAGATTGCGTTGTTGGGCCGGTGATAATTCATCATCAAAAATACATAAATCAATGTTTTCTTGTTGGGCAAAAAGAGCCAACTCCCCCACTTTACCTTTGCCAATGAAATAGGCAGGATCAGGCTTGGGCCTTTTTTGAAAAAACTTGCCTATAACCAATGCCCCGGCAGTATCTGTTAGCTGTTTTAATTCCTCCAGAGAATTTTCAGGTGTCCAAGCTCCTTTTGTATTCCCCCATTCCAAGGAAACAAGCATAGCTCGTTCTTGTTCCTCTTTTAGAGCTGTGCCTTCTGTTTCTTTAGCTAAAATGCGTTCCAAAGTATTAATAATATTTTGAAAATAGAACTCTTCAGCAGCTTCCAAAGAAAGTGGTCCATATTCTTCGCAAATTAATTGTTTATTCTCATCAATTCCTGTAATCATGCCAAAAGATACTAATGATTTAGAAAAATCAGGGCCAACAACGCCTATGGTTATCATAGCATCAAAACGACTATTTTTAAGTGCTGAATAATCAACACCGCTCAAAGCACTATTGCCACCTAAATGAGTGTGTACACAACGAACACCACTTAAACGTGATTGGCCTCGCTTTCCTTCAAAACTAGGAAGCTCAACACTATCAGTATTACCTATTGTAATGCTGGTTATTGTGCCATCACGGGCTATATAAAGAGAGATTTCTTTATTGATATACTCAGAGACATTAGCAAGTTTACTCGCAATATCTGCTGAAACTAGTTGCCCTGATAGAATTGGCATTTCATATATTTGTTTTAGTTCTTCTAAAACTACGTCTTTAATTCCTTTTATATTACCAAAAATCTCAGCCATCATGTCCTCCTTTTAGGTTATGCTATGTGTTTTCTATTCCGTTAATTATACCATAAAAAAGGGCATTGCTAAATGCAATGCCCTTTAAAATGTATGTTTCCTGATTATTTGGCTTTAGCCGGTTCGATATTAACCTTGTAGCCTTTAATAGTATTACGATGCATTACAGCCAAAACTTTTTCAGCTGAATCTGCAGGTATTTCTACAAAGCTAAATTTATCATAAATATTGATTAAGCCAATATCTTTGCCTGGAATATCTGCCTCAATAGCAATTGCTTGTGCAATATCCTTTACAGTGATTTTCTGGCTGCGGCCAACATTAATAAACATGCGGACCATACCTGGTCTGCCGCCTGTATTATCTAGATCAGCAGATGCTGATCTACTTTCAGCCGGTGCTTCTAAAGCTTTAACCCCTTCTTGCATTAGTTTTAACGCAGCGGCAGCAATTTCTTCCGCATTGTAATCTTTTTGCAAGGTTTCCACAATACTCATGTAGTCTTTGTAGTTAGCTTGATCTAAAACACTTTGCATTTTAGATACAATTTGCTCCCTTTGACGCTCTAAAACATTGGCATCTGTAGGCAATTGACTACGGACGATTTTTGTTTTTACGGTGCGCTCAATCAATTTTAGTTGACGGAACTCCCTAGGCGTTATAAAAGTAATAGCAATACCACTATTACCTGCACGGCCTGTTCTGCCAATACGATGAACATAGCTTTCAGGATCTTGTGGAATATCAAAATTTACTACATGTGAAATGTTTTCTATATCCAACCCACGAGCTGCTACATCAGTTGCTATCAAAATATCTGCACGACCTGCACGGAATTTCTTCATTACGCGGTCACGTTGATTTTGGCTTAAATCCCCATGTAAACCTTCGGCTAAATAGCCACGGGTTCCCAAAGCTATTACTAATTCATCGACACCTTTTTTAGTACGACAGAAAACAATCATCTTGCAATTAGTTTCTACATCGAGGATACGGCTCAAGCCGTCAACTTTATCTTTCGTCTCATAATAAAATTGATCAATTAAAGGAGCCGTAACAATCTCTTTGTGGATAGCAATCAGCTTTGGAGCTTTCATGTATTTTTTAGTCAAACTCAAAATTGGTCTTGGCATAGTTGCAGAAAATAACATAGTTTGGCGATCTACAGGAAGATTTTTCATAATCTCTTCCATATCATCAACAAAACCCATGTCTAACATTTCATCGGCTTCATCAACAACCAAGAATTTAATGTGATCTAATTTTATTGTTCCTCTGCGTAAATGATCAAGCAATCTACCTGGTGTTCCAATAACAATATTTACACCGGAGCGCAACGCCCTGATTTGACGGTCTATTGGTTGTCCACCATAAACCGGTAATGCTTTCACGTGATTAGTGCGACCGATTTTACCAACTTCTTCAGAAACCTGAATCGCCAGCTCACGCGTCGGAGTCATAATTAAAGCTTGAATATGTTTATGATCCGTAAGATTTTGAATAATGGGAATACCAAAGGCTGCAGTTTTACCTGTACCTGTTTGTGCTTGGCCTATTACATCTTCTCCGGCCAGGCATAGTGGAATAGTTTCTCTTTGTATGGGTGATGGTTCTTCAAATCCCATATCTGTTAATGCTGCTACGATTTTTTTGTCTAAAAGCAAATCGCCAAAAAGCTCTTTTGTACTGTTTGTCATAGTACCTCCTATTTTAATTCATTTAATTTGTCTATCGCCAAAGAAAAAGCGGCCATAACGCTACGCAATTTATTATCACTACGGGAGCCATTGAAATTGTTCTTCTCCCATACAGTTCCTTTTTCATTAGCTACAGAAATATATATTAAGCCTAAGGGTTTTGAATCGCTACCTCCTCCAGGACCGGCTATGCCGGTTATACCCACGCCAATAGTAGTGCCAAAAAGGTTGCGAACACCTTCAGCCATTTGGCAAGCTACTTGTTGACTTACGGCTCCATATTCATCTAAAGTTTCTTGTTTTACATTAATTAATTTGGACTTAGCCATGTTACTATATGATACCACAGATCCCAATAAATAGTTAGAGCTTCCGGGAATGTCTGTTAACATACTTGTGGCTAACCCACCAGTGCAAGATTCCGCAAAAGAAATAGTATAGTTACCTCTGGTAAGTTCTCTACCCAATGCTTTTGCTAATGTTTCATCGTCTACACCAAAAATAAATTTATTTAAACGCTCACGCACCTGTTTTTCCATCTCAGCAATCAAATTCTGAGCTATGTCTAAAGTAGGGCTTTTCGCGGTTATTCTTATGATAATTTCGCCCTGCCGAGCATATATGGCAATGGTAGGATTAGTTTGGTTGATAATTATATCATCCAATTTAGTTGCAACTGTAGATTCACCCATACCCCGCAAATGCAAAACTTTAGAATGAATAATTGCTTGTTGTTTGCAATGCTTTTCTAAATACGGAAGCATTTGTAAGGTAGTAACGTGCTTCATTTCATTAGGCGGTCCCGGTAATAAAATGACTAATTTGCCATTCTTGGTCTTAACAACCATCCCTGGAGCGGTTCCAACATCATTTTTTAAAATATGAGCGCCTTTAGGAATCATAGCTTGATTAATATTGTTTGCAGGCATTGCAATGTCTTTTTTGCCAAAATAGTCTTTTATTTTGTCTAAACTTGGTTGATGCAATTCTAAAGGCAGATGTAAACATTTTGCTACAGTATCAGCTGTAATATCTCCCCTAGTCGGACCTAATCCACCAGTTGTGATCACTATATCAGCACGCTCTAGTGCTATGTTTAAAACGTCTAGGAGACGTTGTTCGTTATCACCAACTGTAGTCTGATAAAGGACATCAAATCCATTTTCATTGAGTTTTTGCGAAAGATATTGAAAATTTGTATTAAGAATATCCCCAAGCAATAATTCAGTACCGGTATTTATAACTTCGACAATCACTTAAAATACCCTCCTTATTATACAGGTTCTCCAACAATTTCATAAGTGAATCCTTGTAAAATTTTAACTTTTATAAAATCACCAATTTGAAGATTTTTAGCATTTTCCACAAATACTTTACCGTCAATATCAGGGGCTTCCCAAGTTGATCTTCCTATAGCTAAATCAGGATTATCTTCATCAAAGCCTTCTATTACGACTTCAACTATGCTGCCTTCACGACTTTGCTGAATTTCTTCAGATATTTCGGCTTGTAGAGCCATAAGTTCATGATAGCGTTCATTTTTTATAGGTTCAGGTATTTGATTCTCCATTGCACCGGCAACAGTGCCCTCTTCCTGGGAATAGGTGAAAACACCTGCACAATTAAACTTTTCCTTAGCTACAAATTCTTTTAACTCTTTAAACTGTTCTCGGGTTTCACCGGGAAAGCCTACTATAAAAGTGGTACGTAAGCAAATATTAGGTATTTTATTCCTTATACGCGCTAATAGTTGTTCTACATTAGCCTTAGTATCATAACGATTCATAGAAGAAAGTAACGAATCACTAGCATGTTGCAAAGGAATATCAATATATTTACAGATTTTCTCACATTCTGCCATAGTTACAATAAGTTCTTCAGTAAAATATTGTGGATAGCAATACAGTATACGAATCCACTTTAAATTCTCAATTTCATTCAAATCGCGCAATAACTCGGGTAGCCGCAAAGTTCCATAATATTCTTCACCATAACGCGTTGTATCCTGCGCAACCAAAATAAGTTCTTTTACACCCTGTGTTACTAGGGTTTTAGCCTCTTCAATAATTTCTTCATAAGGACGGCTGCGATATGGTCCACGTATTTGTGGTATTGCACAATATGAGCAGCAATTATCACAACCCTCAGCAATTTTTAAGTAAGCAAAATGTGCAGGGGTAGTCAAAACTCGCTTAGTTTCTTGTGTATATGCTTTAGGCGGAGTAATTAGTATAAAACGTTCACCTGCAGTTACTCTTTTAATAACGTCACCAATAACATCATAACACTCAGTTCCAATTATAGCATCTACTTCCGGCAAATCGACAAATAACTCATCAGCATAACGCTGCCCCAGGCAACCTGTTACCAATAAATATTTGCATGGTCCGGATTTTTTATATTCGGCCATTTGCAAAATTGTATTAACGGATTCTTCCTTGGCACTAGCTATAAAACCACAAGTATTAATTATTATTATATCAGCTTCAGCAGGATTATTAGTAATCCCCCACTCATTTTTTTTAATTAATCCCAGCATAATCTCAGAATCCACCAAATTTTTAGGACAGCCAAGACTAATTACACCAATTTTCAAGAATTTACACCCTCTCTATCTTTTTTTCTTTCCAACTCTATCTTTGTATACATCAAATTTAGTCCTTTTATTTGTACCGGAACGACCTAAATAGGCTGGCAAAAGGCACTTATCATCTGTACCAATCAACTCTGTATGTCCGGTCTCTTCTAATGCTTCTTTTACTAAGGCGCGATTTTTAGGATTCTTATATTGCATTAGCGCTCTCTGCATAGCCTTCATATGAGGGTTTTGCGTAACATAAACTTTTTTACCGGTGGCAGGAACAACTCCTGAGTAATACATGGCAGTTGAAGCACTACCTGGAGTAGGAATAAAATCTTGTACCTGTTCCGGGTGTCTGCCGGTATCGCGCAAAAATTCAGCCAGTTCTACTGCCTCATGAAGAGAACATCCCGGGTGACTAGAAATGAAATACGGAACTAAATATTGTTTTAATCCGATTTCTTTATTTTTTGCATCAAAAACTTCTGAAAATTTCAAATAAACATCTTTTCCCGGTTTTCCCATACATTTCAAAACCTTGGGTGAAATATGTTCAGGGGCAATTTTTAATTGTCCGCTTATATGGTAGCGACAAAGTTCATCTAGAAAGACTTGTTGCTTATCTGCAAGTAAGTAGTCATAGCGAATACCTGAGCGAATAAATACCTTCTTAATCCCCGGTAATGCCCGTAGTTCTCGCAATAAATTAATATAATCCGTATGATCAGCATCCAAATTAGGACATGGGGTAGGAAATAAACACTGTCTATCTTTGCAGGTACCCACTTCTAGCTGTTTAGCACAGGAGGGATGTCTGAAATTAGCTGTCGGTCCACCTACATCATGTATGTATCCCTTGAAATTAGGTAAAGCTGTAATTGCTCGTGCTTCTGCTAAGATTGAATTATGACTGCGTGCTTGAATTATACGTCCCTGATGAGAGTGAATTGCACAAAATGCACAACTACCAAAACAGCCACGCTGACTTATAATACTAAACTGCACCTCTTCAATTGCAGGAACTCCACCTAAAGGAAGATAAGACGGATGCACTTCACGACAATATGGTAAATCATAAATGGCATCCATCTCTTCTGTGCTTAGAGGATATGGTGCAGGGTTTTGCACTACAAAATAATTTCCGTTTTTTTGTATAACAGTTTCTCCATTAAATGGATCCTGTTCTTGACTTTGCAGCTGAAATGCCTTAGCAAAAAGCTCTTTGTTCGTTTGTATCTCACCATAGGATGGCAATAAAACAGCTTTTTCGTCCATATTAACAAGCTCTGAGGTTAAATAAGCTGTACCACGAATATAGTGCATATCTTCTAACTGAGCGCCTCCGGTTAGATAGTCAGCAATTTCCACAATTTGCTGCTCACCCATTCCATAAACCAGCAAATCAGCCTTACTATCTATCAGTATAGAAGGTAATATTTTATTTTCCCAATAATCATAATGTGCAAACCGTCGCAAGCTTGCTTCTATACCACCAATAATAACAGGAATATCAGGCCAAAGTTTCTTTACGATTTTGCTATAAATTACTGTAGCATGATCAGGCCGCTTGCCCATTATTCCGCCTGCTGTATAACTATCTCTCGTTCTTGGCTTTCTGGCAGCCGTGTAGTGACATAACATCGAATCCAAATTGCCACCGGAAATAAGAACTCCGAGACGCGGTTTTCCTAAGGCTGCAAAGTTTTCACTATGCTGCCAATCAGGCTGTGGTAAAATAGCTACCTTGTAGCCGTGGGCCTCTAAAACGCGGCAAATAACTGCCGTCGCAAACGAGGGGTGGTCAACATAGGCGTCACCACTAATAAATAGAAAGTCTATTTGCTCCCAACCACGTTTTATTATATCTTCTTTACAAATGGGCAAAAATTCGCTCATATTTACTCCTTCATTTACTTACTTTTTAAAAATCTTTTCAACGGTACCCCACTCTTTTTCACCATAAGGGACAACATTACCATTAACTTTAATTTCCACATTACGAATACTGCCCAGTTTTACTTTGATTTCTTTGGTTGCTTTATAAGTCTTAGTTGTACCTTTAGCAATAGTAGCTGTCTCTACAGTTTTGCCATCGGACTCTACTTCTGTCCAAACAGGTTCTTTATAAGTAATTTGAACAATTACATCATCACTGTTAGCAGGATCAGCAACTATGGCAGTGAGATCTTTCTTAGTTGTGGCAACCTTACTATCAACTGTTTCAACTAGTTCTTTGACAGTGTTAGTAATTTTGGTCGTTATTTTATCAGAACTTTTTAAAGCAGCTTCCTTATCAGACGAATGTTCTGATTTTATTGTATCTGTAAAGGCAGTGGTACCATTAGCCGGTTTAGGTGACGACTTGGTTCCTGTTAAAAAGAAGTAAACCATAAAACAAACAAATAGCAGTAAAGAAACCGTGAATACACGAATAAAAATTCTATAATTAAAAAATGGACTTTTGTTGGCCGCTGCAGCTTCTACCGGATTAGTCAAGCGCTGACGTTCACTGCCGCCTTTCGGAGAAGTAATGATATTAATATTATCCTCTTTATCATCATCAACTTCTATTGTTTCATAAATATTATCATAAATAAAATTTTTTAGTTTTTGAAAAGCAGAGCTTATACCGGAAAAAAAGGTTTTTTTCGACGCTACATCTGCAATTTCCCTGTTTTCTTCATCAACAGAAAGAAGAGCGGCCTTTATGGTTTCGTCTTTAAGTAACGTATGATTTTTGTATTGTTCAACCAAGGCATTGCCATCTAAATTTAGAAAATTACCATAGTTACGAATGAAACCTTTAATAAAAACATCCCCGGGAATTTTTTCATAATCTCCGTTCTCTAAAGCATCTATATATTGGGCGCGGATTCCGGTTCCTTCGGCTATTTCATCAATGGATAAACCTTTACGCTTACGTACATCTCTTAAAAAATCGCCAACTTGAGTCATGTCAAAACCCCCAATCTTACTTTTTAGTAAAGAATTTTTCTTCTATTTCCATTGGGCTCATTTTTAAAGCTCTTGGTTTGCTGCCATCAGAAGCGCCTACTATCCCCAGCTCTTCCATTGAATCTACTAATCTGGCAGCTCGAGTATAGCCAATACGAAACTTTCTTTGCAGCATAGAAGACGATGCCTGTTGTGTGGCAACAACTAAGCGTACAGCATCTTCAAATAATTCATCTTCTTGCTCAGACGCGTTATCAGTAAATGGTTGTTTCTTATTCCCAGTTAATTCTTGGGTTGTTACCTCTTCTTCAAATATGGGCGGGATAGCTTGTGCTTTTATAAAATTAACTACTTTGGCTAATTCTTCATCAGAAATAAACGCTCCTTGTATACGCTGAGGCTTATTTGCACCAATAGGATAGAAAAGCATATCCCCTTTTCCCAAAAGCTTTTCTGCTCCATTCATATCTAGAATTGTTCGAGAATCAATCTGGGAAGAAACGGCGAAAGCAATCCTAGAGGGAATATTAGCTTTAATAATACCGGTAATAACGTCTACAGATGGTCTTTGTGTCGCTAAAATTAAATGAATACCGGCGGCTCTAGCCTTTTGTGCTAGCCGCAAAATAGCATCCTCAACATCAACAGCTGCAACCATCATTAGATCAGACAACTCATCAATGATTATAACAATAAAAGGTAATTTTTCTTCTGTCGTCTCATTGTATTTATTAATTTCTCGTACTTGTGCTTCGGCAAAAAGTGTATAACGTTTCTCCATTTCTACAACCGCCCAATGTAAGGCAGACGCAGCTTGTTTTGCATTAGTAACCACCGGTGTCAATAAATGAGGTATACCATTGTAGTTAGTTAGCTCTACCACTTTGGGATCAACTAAAATTAATTTTACTTCGTCAGGAGTCGCTTTATACAACAAACTGGCAATAATTGTGTTTATACAAACACTTTTACCTGAACCGGTTGAACCAGCTACTAATAAGTGTGGCATTTTCCCTAAATCAGCAATAATAACATTTCCGGAAATATCCTTTCCTAAACCTACACAAAGTTTCCCTGTTGCTTTTTTTAAAGCAGCACAATCAACTACCGAACGAAAATTTACCGCCTCACTAGTAAGACTGGGAACCTCTAGACCAATAGCTGCTTTTCCCGGAATTGGTTCAATACGAATACTTGGCACCGCCAATTTCAAAGCTAAATCATCAGATAAGTTCTGAATTTTACTAACCTTAACTCCTGGTGCGGGAGCCAACTCAAAGCGTGTTACTGACGGACCACTGGTTACATTGGTTAATGTTGCCCGCACTCCAAAATCCACCAGAGTTTGCTCAATAATTTTGCTTTGTGTCCTAATTGCTTCATTTATACCCTGAGTCTTAGTCTTATGTATAGGGTTTAAGAGATTTAATGGTGGGAATTTATAGGTACCACTACTTGTTTTTTTATTATTTGGTGCAACAGAGCTAGATGGAACAGTTTCCACTTCTTTTGATATTTCCAAAGTAGGGAGTTCCCCCTCAAGTTCAGTACGAGAAAATTTCAATATTGGTTGTACTATATCGGTGGGATCTTCTTCCATATATTCTGTATAATTTTCATTATCTTTTTCTTGATTATAAAAACTTTTTCTTTCTCTGCGCCTTTGGCGTACATCTTCAATTTTCAAACTAGCATTTTTTACACCTGTTTTCATACCATCGCTTGCTTTTTGTAATGAGTCTCCTAACGAAAATTTGCCGGTAAGTACTATACCGGCTAACGTTCCCGCTGATAAAATAATCAAAGCTCCGGCCTTACCTACCACCTTCTTTAGCAGAAAGAGTATGGCTCCCCCCAAGAGGCCGCCACCGGTAGGTAATAGGTCAGGTTGTAATTCCTGACCATCCGGAACTAGAAAATAATGTGTTAAACCTATAAGAGATACTAATATAAGCAGAACAGAAAAGAATTTTCTGCTCAATGTTAGTTGCTCATGTTTAATAACATAACCCAAACCAATAGTTAGTAAATATACAGGCAAAATAAAAGCGGCTCTTCCAAGAGCATATTTTAATATTTTAGCCACAAAAACACCGACGCTGCCTACATTTAAACCCAAAAGAGCGCAAAACATAAACACCGCTATGGCAATTAAAATAATTCCCACTATTTCTACATACTGTAAAAAAGATCCGTTTTCAGATACCTTTTTAGGTATGTTCCTACCACTTTTTCTCTCCAAATTTTACCACCTCTGGTTACTAGATAATTAAACTTCCATAATCAGTGGCAGAATCATAGGACGGCGTCTTGTTTTTTCATACAAGTATCTGCCCAATGCATCACGTACAGCTGATTTTAATGCTGCCCACTCGGTTATGTTGTTATCATGGCATCTATTTAATGCTATAATAACACGTTCTTTGGCAGTATCAATAAGATCTTCAGATTCTCTTACATAGACAAAGCCGCGAGACACAATGTCCGGACCAGCTACAACAGAACGAGTCGCCTTATCAACACTAACTACTACAATCAATATACCATCTTGAGATAATTGTCTGCGATCGCGCAAAACAACATTACCCACATCGCCTACACCTAATCCATCAACTAAGACCTTGCCGGCTGTAACTTTACCATTTAAACAAATGGAATTAGGAGTTAATTCAACTACTGATCCATTTTCTGCAATTACAATATTTTCTTTGGGCATGCCCAAAGAAAGAGCTAATTGTTTATGTTTTATTAAATGGCGATATTCACCATGTACAGGCATAAAGAACTTAGGTCTAACTAAATTATGCATCATCTTGATTTCTTCTTGACTGGCATGACCTGAAACGTGTACGCCCATTGATTTTTCATAAATTACTTCAGCTCCCTGTTTGTACAGGTTATCAATGGTACGGAAAACACCCTTTTCATTCCCTGGAATTGGCGTAGCAGAAATAATAACCGTATCTCCTGGAATAATACCTACTTTTTTATGATCATTCATAGATATTCTTGTCAAGGCTGACATGGGTTCACCTTGGCTGCCTGTAGTAATAATAACTACTTGGCTGGGAGTAAAATTTTTAATATCATCAATATCTATTAAAACTCCCTCAGGAATTTTCAAATATCCTATTTCAGAAGCGATATTAACCACATTAACCATGCTGCGGCCGATAACGGCCACTTTTCTTTTGTTTTTTACCGCACTATCAACAACTTGTTGGATACGGTGAACATTAGAAGAGAAAGTTGCAACAATAATTCTGTTCTTCGCATAGCGAAAACGCTCATCCAAAGTTTTACCGACTATCTTTTCACTGGGAGTATAACCAGGGCGCTCTACGTTAGTACTGTCGGCTAACAGCAAAAGAACTCCCCTATCGCCTAGTTCAGCAAAACGGCTAAATTCTGTGACTTGACCATCAACCGGAGTTTGATCAAATTTATAATCTCCTGTGTGGACAATAACACCCACCGGAGTATGTATTGCTATTGCTACTGCATCGGGAATACTGTGATTAACACGGATAAATTCCAACTTAAAAGGCCCCACGCGAACTATGCTGGCAGGCGTTACAGTCTTTAAGTTGCTGCTTGAAACTCCATTTTCCTTCAACCGTCCTGTTAAAATCCCTAATGTTAAAGGCATTCCATAAACCGGTACATCAAAATCTTTCAATAAGAAAGGTAAAGCTCCAATGTGATCTTCATGACCATGAGTCAAAAAGATAGCCTTGAGCTTATCCTTGTTTTCCATCAGGTAAGTTGTGTCAGGGATTACCAAATCTATACCTAACATATCATCTTCAGGGAATGCTAAACCAGCATCCACTAAAATGATATCATCACCATAGCGAAAAGCGGTCATATTCTTACCAATTTCTCCTAGACCGCCAAGTGGAATAATATTTAATTTTTCTTGCGTTTTATTCAAAAAACACACCTCCTATATTTTTTTTCCGCACATTCATACATTGGGAGTTATTATAGCCGAACACTCACCTATCGATTATTATACCTTTATTAATACTATTTTGCAAATATTCGTGCCCTTTATGTGTGAAAAAAGCTTAAAACTTGGACTTTTTGACGAAAAAAACAGGTTATTACGCAATAACGCGCAATAACCCGTAATTAATTAGAATCTCGCACTATCTTAAATAATTTCTTTTTTAGCATCTGCTTTATTTTGCATAACCTGCCAATAATAAGTTGCTGCCAAAATAATAGTCCCGGCGATATCAGTCTGCAAACCAGGATCTATTAACATCAAGCCACCCAAAAAGAATAGTAAACGCTGTATAAGCGTAACTTTTCTAATACAGTAACCAATCATCGCAATGCTTACACCCCACATACCAATTAATGCTGTAATTGTCGCAAAAGCAATAGTAGCCGGTGTGCCATTAATCATCAATAATTCAGGTGAATATACGAAAATGTACGGAACGATAAAGGCGGCAATTGCCAGTTTAGCAGCTTTTACACCTGTTTTCATAGGATTAGCTCCTGCAATACCGGCACCTGCATAGGCGGCCAAAGCTACCGGAGGTGTGACGTCAGCAACAATACCAAAGTAAAAAGCAAACATGTGGGCAGCTAAGATTGGCACATGCATCTGCACCAGAGCTGGGGCCGCAATTGTAGACGTAATAACGTAATTGGCAGTTGTAGGAACGCCCATGCCCAAAATTAAGGATGTTACCATGGTAAAGAACATAGCTGGAAGAAGTTGTCCCCCTGCTAAATCTAACAAAGCAGTAGCCATTTTCAAACCTACGCCTGTTTTAGTAACAACACCAATGATAATACCTGCTGTGGCACAAGCAATTAGAACGCCCAGAACATTTTTAGAACCTGCTACCATACCATTAATTATGTCTTTAAAACCAATTCTCGTTGATTTGCGCAAGCAAGCACAAACAAGCGTCAAGCCTATAGCTGCCAAAGCAGCTCTTGTTGGTGTATAACCTGTTACTAATAAATAAACGATAACAACTAACGGTATTGCCAAATGACCTTTTTCCAAGAACAAGGCTTTGAACTTAGGCAACTGATCACGAGGAGTACCTTTTAAGCCACATTTTTTAGCTTCATAATGAACACCAAGCCATACTCCTGTGTAATATAGCATAGCAGGAATTACGGCAGCTTTCACTACCTCAATATAAGGAACACCAACGAATTCTGCCATTAGAAAAGCCGCAGCACCCATTACTGGAGGCATTAATTGTCCACCGGTAGAAGCAGCTGCTTCTACCGCACCTGCAAAAGCAGGATCATATCCCAATTTTTTCATCATGGGAATGGTAAAAGAACCTGTGCCTGCAACATTAGCAACGGAACTTCCCGATACAGTACCCATAAGTCCACTGGATAATACTGCAACTTTTGCCGGTCCGCCGGAAGCCCACCCTGCTACAGCATTTGCAATATCTATGAAGAATTTACCCAAACCTGTTGCTTCTAGATATGCGCCAAACAAAATGAACAAATAGATAAAAGTTGATGATACACCTAATGGAATGCCAAAAATTCCCTCGGTGGTAAAAAACAAATGATCCAACATTTCTTGCACGCCTACGCCCCTGTGTGCTAAAATCCCAGGGATGTAAGGTCCAACAAAAGCATACACAATAAAGAGAAAAGCAACTGTAATCATTGGCCAGCCTACCGTACGCCTAGCAGCCTCAAAAACCAGCAAAGTACCTATGATACTAACTATAAAATCAGTTTGGTTATTCATGCCGGCACGTAACACTAAATCTTGGTAAAAGACCACAATGTACATACAACTACTTGCACCTAAAACTGCCAATATGACATCAAACCAATTCATGGAAGTTTTTGACCACTTTCCACGAGTTGGGTATAATAAAAAAATTAGCGACAAACCAAAGGCCAAATGTATAGCTCTTTGTAATGCGGCGTCCATCACGCCAAAAATTGCGGTATATAATTGAAAAAGTGCAAAACAAATGCAAATTGCGGAAATAATTTTGTCCCAAACTCCGGTTAATGTACGTTTACCTGCCTCTGGGTCAAATTTCAGCAACACTTCTTCTGCGGTCAGTTCTTTTACTTGAGCCTCGCTCACTTGTCTTTCCCCCTTTCAAAACCAAACCAATTACGGTATCTTTTATCTACAGATATTTTTACAAGAGAGCCTGATTTGTAAAGCTTATACAAAGGGATCTCCTTGCCAGCATAGTAAAGGCTGGCTTTTGCCTGCTTTGCCGTTCTAAAAGCCACAGATTTAAAAGGTCTGTTCATTTCCATTATAAAGTGACCGTCATCTGTAGTCGTAAATTTACCTTCACTAGCCCAAAAAGGCAAGCCTACACCAAAATCTTCATACCTAGTATAGAGCATAACCATGTCATTTGCGCCATTAATAACAAAATATTCCTCGCAAGGAGTTTTCTCCACTGAATGAATATATTTATAATGCCATTTATCACCTATAAATGTTGTAAAGCTAAAGGTTTTTTGGTTGTCATCTGGAGTAATTCTTAAAACCAATTGATTACCGTACCAAAAAATACCACCTGCAATAGCTAGACATATAGTAAAAATCATCCCATAAAAAGACCGGAAACCGGATTTTACCGGCACCCGGTCTTTTCCACAAATTGCACCAGACAAAATTATTTCTCCTTAAAGAATTTCTCTGCACCAGGAGCAACAGTTATGGACATACCATCTTTAGCCGTTGCTTTACTTGCAACTGCTGCAACTGCATGAGCTGCTTTCAAACGATCTAAGTTAGAGAAAATAGCCTTTGTTACATCGTAAGCTGTTTGTTCATCCATTTTATCAGTTACTACCAACATACAACGAACTGCTACAGCTTCGCAAGCAGAAGCTTGTTCCGGATATGTTGTTTTAGGAATACTAACTTTAGTATAGAACGGATATTTTTTAATTAAAGCATCAGCTTTTGCAGCCTCTACAGGAAGCAATACAACTTTATGTTGAGCAGCGATATCCTGAATTGCAGCAGTTGGGAAACCAGCTGTTACAAAAGCAACATCAACATTACCATCTTTCAAAGCACTGGAAGCTTCACCAAAAGATAAATATTGAACTTTAACATCATCATAAGTTATGCCATATGCTTCTAGAATTTGACGAGCATTAGCTTCTGTACCACTACCGGCAGCACCAACAGCTATGCGTTTGCCCTTTACATCAGCAAGAGATTTAATTCCTGTTGAATCTAAAGTGATAATTTGCACAGTTTCAGGGTACAAAGTAGCTAATCCTTTTAAATTAGCAACTTTTTTATCTTTAAACATTTCAACACCATTTGCAGCATAATAAGCAATATCATTTTGTACAAAGGCAATATCAACTTTACCTTGTTGTAACAAATTAATATTTGCTACTGAAGCACCTGTGCTTTGTGCACTAGCATTAACACCTTTAACATTTTTATTTAAAATATCTGCAACCGCTCCGCCCAATGGAAAATAAGTTCCGGATGTTCCCCCAGTGGCTATGTTGATGAATTTTGTAGAAGCAGCTGGTTTAGCAGCCTCCTTTTTGTCCCCACCACAACCTGCAAATAATGTGCCCATAACCATGCACGCTGTCAAAAAAGCTAAAATCTTTTTCATGAATTTCCCTCCAATTTGTTTTTTTCTGACAAAAATCTACATCGACTAATAATTTTGCCATCACCCCCGTCACATTGTAGAGCATCCTTGATCTACTTTTATCTATACACAATAACTATTCGCCAAAATCTTTTACAATCCTTTATTTTGCAAAAATTGTATTTTGTATTCTTTATTTCGGAGTACAAATGATTTAATTATGTCATATTTGTTATATTTCTTTGCAATTTCCACCTATTTTGTGCTAACATTGTAGGTAAACAAATTTAAGGAGTTGATTTGCATGAAACAAGACAACGCTTACAAAGTTAAATTAACAAAAACTCTTTATACCAATACTTATCGTTGCCAATTAGTTAACGATAATGATGAGGTACTAGCTCATTTACGTGTGGTCCCAGGCATTCCACTTGAACGCTCTCAAGTGCCGGAAAACGCCCCTGAGGTGCCCTTTTTTCTTTTAATAATCGTAGATGACGCCGACATTAACAAGGACAATCTTATTGATTTTGAAGAACGTGCATCCTATTCACTTTTAAAACGTTTTAGCACAGAAACCAGCGCTCCACAACATTGTCAATTTTACTATCCGTCCCCTGCCTTTGTTTTTGAGCAAAAAGACGCAACCGCAAAACCTTTTAATTAATTCGCACAACGACACTCCATAATAATGATTTATTATGGAGTGTTTTTTATTTGGTGTAAAAGGTAAATATCACCTGTATTATATATTTCTTGCACCTTACCAGACATAGTTTCATCCCAACGCCTATATTCCAAGCCTCTGACAATTATATAATTATTTATTGAATTTTCCGGTATTGTATAAGCATCCCCAACTCCGGGTTTTAGTTCCTCTCCGGGAATGTGAGTGTAGTACATAAATCCGGGACGTAAGAATTTATCAACATAGACATTGGCTGTCAAATCACAATTTTCAGTATAATATGCAGCTACTTGTTTCACACTCAGCCTATTAGCAAGCGGTGGTAATATGAAACTAAAAACTACAAACATCGTTACTGTTCCTGCAAGTACATGGCACAAAACCGCCAATTTTACATCTTTATATTTTAGTAAAGCCATACCAATTGCTATTGCAAAAAGTGCGGTAATTCCGCCCAAAACTCGTCCTGTAGTGATAAGTTCGGGGAAGAAAGTGCCACCATAAACCCAACCACATGCTAAAAGTAAAAACATTAGCATTGAAGACACTCCAATAAATGTTTCTGTTTTGCGGTAACGTTCATTAAGTAACCGTGAAATATTCCACCCGATTATTATAGCTATCGGCGGGAAAAGCGGAAAAATATACGAAACTAATTTTGTTTTAGAAATAGTAAAAAAGATGAAAACAAAAATCCACCATATATTCATAAAAATCATAAGATCAAAATCATTTCCTGAACTTTCTGTATAAGAGGCCTTTAATGATGATAAGAATAGCCCTGTCCAAGGAAAAAGTCCCAAAACAAGCACAGGAATATAGTAATACCACACAACTCTTGATGGATGTTCCGGTGTTGTAAATCTAGTTATATTATTAAAACCCAAAAAAGTGTCAATAAAAACTTGGCCGTGAACAGAATACATAAGGGCATACCAGGGTCCGGCAACTAAAAGGTAAATAAGCAATCCCCACCCTACATGCATTCGTTTTAATTCCCCAAGCTGTTGCATTGCCAATAAATACAAGAATATAATAGTTCCCGGGAAAACAATACCGATAGGTCCTTTAGTTAAGGTAGCAAAACCCATAAAAACGTACATAGCCCAATATTTTCTGTCAAGAAAACATAAGAGTGCTCCGGTCATGAAAAATAACAGCGTCATGTCCGTAACGGCTGCTTTACCCAAATAAAAGAACTCTACACATGTACCCAAAACCATGGCCGACCAAAAAGCCGTGTCTTCACTAGAGAGTCTTTTTAAAAATAAATACAACATAAAAACCGTTGCAATGCCCAGTATCCCAGAGGGAAGCCTCGCACTGAAATCACTTGCCCCTGTTATTTTAAAAACACCTGCTACCAACCAATAATACATAGGGGGTTTATCATACCAATATTCATTAAAAATACGCGGCGATAAATAATCATTGAACTCAATCATTTCCCGAGCTGTTTCAGCATAAACAGGCTCATCAGGATCTAATAATGGAACTGAGCCAATACCCCAAAGAATATTAATAGAAATAACAAGTAACAAAAAAAATGCAGCAAATCTCTTATTCATAATTATTTCCTTTCGGAAGTTACAAAGTATTTGTAAGTATTATTTAATCCTTCTTCCAATGATGTAAAGGCATCGATTTTGAATTCTGTTTTTAGGGCTTTATTGCTCAGAACAGAACGATAAATATCACCGGTTCTTGCCTGTAAATAATTTACCTTTATTTGTTTGCCGGAGACTTTTTCAAAGGCACCAATAAGTTCATTAACTGATACTTCTGTATTAGTCGAAACATTATAAATGCCAAAGCCCTTATGTTCAATGGCCCCACAAATAACCTTTGCTATGTCTTTAACATAGACAAAGTCTCTCGTCTGCTCACCATCTCCAAAAACGTCAATACTTTTATTTTCTGATATTTTTTTGGAAAAGATACAGACAACACCACCTTCCCCACCGATACCTTGACGTTCACCATATACATTAGCAAAACGTAAAACTGTAGTATTTATGCCATAAAGTTCGTGATAAACACGCAAATAATGTTCTGTTGTCATTTTAGTTATTCCATAAAAAGAAGTTGGAACTAATGTTTCATTTTCCTTCAAGGGTAAGTTGATACTATTGCCATAAACAGCAGCGCTGGAAGAAAACACTACAGATTTAACACCGGTTAGGCGTGCAGCTTCCAACACATTAATGAGTCCGATTAAATTAACATCTGCATCTTCATTTGGATGTTTAATAGAATATGGAACCATAGTTTGCGCAGCCAAATGAATTACTGCATCAAAAGCATTCTCTTGAAAAATATTGATAATTTTAGAACTGCGAATATCTTCATGAATAAAAACTACGCCGGAAGGAATATTTTCAGCTCTACCACTATCCAAACTATCTAAAACGGTAATTGTATTGCCTTTATCTCTTGCTAATCTCTCCAATACATGAGAACCGATAAAACCAGCTCCACCTGTTACAAGTATTTTCATTATTCAGCAGGCCTCCGTAATTTTATTTGTGTTAAAACATTAGTACCAAAAGCTCGTATTGTTATAATAGCTCCTAGAACAAAAGGCAAATATTCACAGAATAAACGCCATAATACAGCCATAATTCCCACTGTGCCGTCAGGTAAAAGTTTGCTAAATAAAAAAACAAATCCGCCTTCTGCAACACCTGCACCACCAGGCGTAGGTGTAAAATATAAAACTAAATTAAGTAAGCACATACGCCCCATGGTTATGCAGACTGGTATTTTTAACCCGAATCCACTAAAAAACACAGGTACAACTGAATATATGCAAAGCAAACTTAACCCGGATTCTATAAATGCTTTTAAGATTCTAAAAGGATTATGCCCTATTAAAAAAGCCGCTTGGCGAAAATCACGATACCACAAAAATATTGCTCTTTGTGTATTGTCGGAAAGATTTTTAGTAACTTTTCCCAACCAAAATTCCGGATAACGCGTAGTCATAAGAAAAATACTAATTAAAGGTAATGAAATAAAAAGAAAGGCAAACATTACCAGAACACTATTTGGCAACCAACCAATCAAAGCATGATCATAGTAAAAAATGATCGGAACTAAAAAGAAAAGAAAAATTATGGACATAATCGTCCTTACGAATATAATCACTGTTGCTTTTGGTACGGAAACTCCGGCTTTTTTCATGAACATAACTTGAGCTATCGCTCCGCCACTAGCTCCAGGAGTCAACAACGCTAAAAAATAGTTGCTAAGAACCACATTGCCAACATTACTATAAGTAAGTTTTTCATCAGCGATATCCGCCAACGTCATGAGTCTGCAACCGTCAAAAAACAATCCTGCACTTAGCATACCAAGTGCAAATAGAATAGACCAGGGTTTAAACATTGAAAGAAATTCAAAAGCCCTAATATCAAAAGTAAAATAAATTACGGCTGCCGATATTGCTAAAACAAGAACCATGAGTACGCACAAAGTGCGAAATAGCTGTTTATTCATATGTTAACCCGCCAAAATTTATTAAAGAAATATGCTGAACCGCAATTTCTTTTTTTATATTTTCATCAACAAAAGTATCTCGCTCTTGTTCCCAATGATATCCCCAAGAATATAACTCTTCTAAGATATTTTGAGAATTACCGGGATGTGTCATTATTTCTCCCGTACCTTCTTGCAAAGAAGCTATAAACTTTTGGACCACAGGAACTGAAATGTTGCCACCTGCTATCATACCAAAAAATTGCGTTGGACTTAGCAACCCGGCAGCAGCAAATTGTCTTGCTGCTAATTTCGAGCAAAAGGTTAAGCCAAATTTACCAACTTTTCTGCTCCAAACAGTTTTGTAGCCATAATCCTCCAAATAACTTTCTCCCGGTAACCTAACAGCATGAATATCAAACTGACGGCATAAGGAAATAACAATAGGTACTATGCCGGGCAAAACATGCAGATGTTGATGACTATCCACATGTGTGAATTTTAGACCTGTAGAGGCAGCTTTAAGCAACTGCGCTTCCAGTTCACGCTTAATCTCATTTTTTTTCACTTTTCCAAGATAAAAATTTTTAATGAATACTGTGTAATCCGAGAAAAATAAACCATTTTCATCCACCAATGATTTGACTTCCTCTACCGGTAATACAGGGGCCACTCCTCCAACTAAGGTAAGATGTACGCCAACGCCTAACCCCTCATTGTTTTTAAGCAACGCTACCGCATTGTTAAAAGCCGGTGCCCCGCACATAAGAGAAGTACTTGTTAGGCAACCTTCTTGAAAACAACGAATAATACCATTATTAATTTCTTCATGTAAGCCAAAATCATCGGCGTTAATAATTAATTTTTTCACGATAACCTCGTTAGTTTTATGTCATATAAATTGCTAGTTATATATTACAAAGTATCTTGGTTAAATAAAACTTTATAATTAGCAAAATGCATTTTTACAAGTTTTGCTAATTTCTCTTCACCATATTGCAGCAAAATACCCTTAGCACATTCTGTAGCATTTTTACCACCACCCTTTGGTAACTCAACGCCGGCCAAAGTAGACAATTCATCCATTACCTTAACAAATTTAGCCCTAGCCAAAATAGAAGCAGCCGCTACGGCAACATCAGCCTCAGCTCTTGGTTGTTGCACCACCGTAACCCAAGGGAAGCTTTTTTGCACCATATCAGCAATATTATTTTTCACTGTAAAACGATCAACTAAGGCAAAATGACACTGTTTATTTGCTTCTAACGCCTTTGATAAAACAGCAATATGACCATTAGACAATAAATTATTAAGGTTTTGCTTTTTTTCTTTCAATTGTTGATAGCGTAAATTATACGCTTCGGGCTTTAACGCCAAAACAATATTATTAGGAGCAATTTTTTCTATCATACCGGCTAGTTCTTCAATTTTAACATCTTTTAAAGTTTTGCTATCCTTTACCCCTATATTAATTAATTCTAGAGCTATTTCCTTGTTAACCATGACCGAAGCAACAACCAAAGGTCCGAAAAAATCCCCTTTACCTGATTCATCAGAGCCTACCCATAAATAATCAAACCCCGGTATGTCTTCCAAAAGGCTGATTTTGCCGTCATTGGTACCACATTCAGCATTATACTTTTGCTCAGTGTCAGTCTTACCATTGACCAAATTTATCGCCTCTGTTTGCAGCAAAGATTCGCTGCCACCCCAGACGGTTTTTCGTCCCTTCTTGCCATTATAAACTGAAAGCACGGCTTTGTCCTTCTGTCTAAGAAGAACAAACTGCTTGCCATAATTTATTGTTTTAAGCTTTAATTCGTCTAAATTTAAAGCCTTGAATTTGTCCTGTAATTCTTGTATATAATTCTCAAAATCATTCATCAAGCATTTCCCTGCCTTGCTCAGCAGCTTGAGCCATTACTTGTTTTAACGGCAAACCAGTATCTGTCGCAACTTTTTTACACTCTTCAAATTCAGGCGCAATATTAACTATTTTACCATCTAATTTAGCAACTTTAACGCTTACAATGCTATTTTCTATGGTAACTTTAACAAAATCTCGTTCCAACATTTTACGGTCTACTTCATAATAACGTATACCTAATGTTGTAGTCTCCCTAAATAATAATGTCGCAATTTCTGCTAGCAGCTCTTTTGTGCACATAACTGAAAGTTTATGAGCAGGTCTGCCCTTCTTCATAATAATGTTACTAGCCCAAGCATCCAATGCTCCCAAATTCATCAATTGCTCCATAACATATGGGAAAAGTTGACTGGACATATCATCAATATTGCATTCTGCCACCACAAATTCATTATTTGCGGTTACTTCCGGTAATTCACCTAAATGAATTCTTAAAACGTTGGGCATCAATAAATCCCATGTACCGGCTCCGTAGCCAATACTCTCACCAACAAAACTTGGTGGCATATCTTCAGTTTCTTGAGCTAGCGTGCTCATTAGGGCTGCCCCTGTAGGAGTAACCAATTCCTTATCTATAGTACCACTATAATGTGATAACTTTTTTAATAATTCAGCAGTGGCAGGAGCAGGAATAGGCATTAACCCATGGGCACAAGATACAAATCCTTTCCCTGTTTGCATTGGTCCCACTAAAATTTTTTCAATCTTAAGGTATTCTACCGCAAGTACCGATCCAACTATATCTATTATTGTATCAATGGCTCCAACTTCATGGAAATGAATTTCCTCTATAGTCTTACCATGGACTTTAGCTTCAGCTTCTGCCAGCTTAGTAAATATTGCAGCAGCCTTTCTCTTTACTATATCGGTTAAATCTGAAGAGTTAATTATTAATACTATATCCTGTAAATTTCTATGTTCATGGTGTTTTGTATACTCGTGATGGTGTGGTACCGGCAATACAACGTCAAAATAGTTAGCACTTATCCCACATTTATCTACCTTTTTGAAAATCAATTCATACTCGCCTAAGTCCAGTTTTTCCAGTTCCGTCTTTAAATATTCAAAAGGTACGCCAATATCCATTAGTGCACCTAAAAACATGTTACCGCTAATACCCATAAAAGGCTCTACAAAAAGAGTTTTCATTTTTTCACCCCAATATATTATGCATATACACATGTACAGTATAGCACATAAAAAGGTAAAATAAAAAGGGGGCTGTAACGAAATAGCCCAAAAGAAATAGCGTGTCCGAATTCGGGCACGCTATTTTTATAAGCAAAAAGGACCCCGAAGGATCCCTTTAGCTGGTATAATTTTGTTATGATAAGTAAGAAAACC
>Ga0183098_10410_pt1 | contig 90705 bp, 73 predicted proteins | sample BioMet9_FD_128884 | JGI IMG/M metagenome (GOLD analysis project Ga0183098, IMG submission 128884) | Microbial communities from bioreactor (seeded with sewage sludge) at Lawrence Berkeley National Lab, California, USA - Biofuel... | ecosystem: Engineered > Bioreactor > Anaerobic > Unclassified ...
TCCAGACCGTCGTTGATGTCGGTCTGGACGGTGGTATAGGCGGCGGCGGTGCCCAGCAGCTTGCCCTCGTCTGCGTCGGCGGCGGTCACCTTGGTATAGGTGCTGCCGAAATCGATCAGCAATACGGGACGCATCGGCTCAGTCCTTCACGCCGAGGTCTTTCTTGAGGGCGGCAATGGTGGTCTCCGGCGCGGTTCCCGGCGGGAAGGCGCGGTTGAAGCCCATGGCCTCGAAGCGCTTCTCGACGTCGGCGAACTCCTGCTTGCCGATGACGATGTTGCCGCCGACATAGAGCAGGATGCCCTTCAGACCGGCCTCGTCGCACTTTTCGCGCATGCCGCGGCAGTCGAGCTCGCCCTGGCCGTAAAGGGAGGAGACGATGATCGCGTCCGCCTTGGTCTCGATGGCGGCGGCGATGTATTCCTCCTGGGAGACCATGACGCCCAGGTTGGTCACGTCAAAGCCCGCTTCGGTAAAAGCGTGGTAGAGAATCTGGATTCCCACCGCGTGGACGTCGGCGCCGATGACGCCGATGACCAGCTTTTTCTTTTCCATGTTGCACCTCGCTGTTTCATAAAGTCTATATTCGCGCAGTCTAATGTTCTATATCTATAATATAAATTGAACTATAACATAAGTCAAGGATAAAATACAGCAAAAAGCTCCGCCGGATGGCGGAGCTTTTGTGGATTGTGCTCAGTCGGCGCTTTTGCCGCCGCGGCGGCGCGCCCCGGCAAGCGCCTCCAGCGTCCGCATCGAGCCCTGGTCGGGCTCGATGGCGGCGCGGATGAGCGGGTGGCTGCGGGCGAAGAGCTCGATTGCCTCCTGCTCCTCGCGGGCGCAGAGCTGCTCAAAGCCGAGGGGGATGACGGCGGCGTCGCAGCGGGCCAGCAGCGCCTGCGGGCGTTCGGCGCCGAAAAGCGCCAGGCCCTGGATGTCGGCCTCCGGGCAGGCGGCGGCGCAGACCCGGCGCAGCATTTCGCCGTAAGGGCGGCTGACGGCGAGCAGGCCCAGGCGGGCGCCGCGCGGCAGCCGCGCCAGCGCGGTCAGCGTGCCGTCGGTGGGGCGGATGCACAGCCGGGCCAGCCGCCCGCGCTCGGGGACGAGCGGGCGCAGCTTTTCGTAGTGCGCCTCCGTGGTGACGACGAGATCCATGTCGTCGGTCAGGCGGTAGGGGTAGGCGAGGGCGTCCTCGAGCGGCAGCGGATAGACGTCGGCGTCGCGCAGGCCGTAGAGCCGGTCGGAGAGCTGGAACAGCCCCTCCGGGCAGCAGTCGACGAGCGCCAGGCGGAGCCGGCCGCCGCGCTGCACGCGCTCGCGCAGCTTGAGCTCGAGAAAAATCTGCATCTCGCGCGGCGAGAAGGACAGCTCCTCCAGACAGTCGAGCAGGCCGTCGATGGCCTGCATGGCGCGCTCCTTGCGGCTGTCGGGCTGCTCGCGCTCGGCGATGAAGGTGCCGCGGCCCTGGGCCATCTCGATGACGCCGCGGTGGTGCAGCTCGTCATAGGCGCGCTTGATGGTGCCCTGGGCGGCGGAGAGCTCCTGGGCCAGCTCGCGGACGGTGGGCAGCTTGTCGCCGGGCTGGAGGCGTCCGTCCGCCAGCTCCCGCTCGATCGCCTCGGCGATCTGGCGGTACAGCGGCTCCTTGGACTGTGGGTCGAGGGAGATAAACATGCGGCTCGCCTCCAATAATTGTTCTATAACAATTATTTGTCGGCGAGCCGCTTTTGTCAAGAAAAATTTCCTGCCTGTTTTGTAATTCTGCTTATTTTACGCTGTCCAGATAGGCGCGCCGCCCGGTCTCATAGAGGTTGCGGCCCTCGCAGTCGATGATGACGGTGACGGGGAGGTCCTCGACCTCGAGCCGGCGGATGGCCTCGGCGCCGAGATCCTCATAGGCGATGATCTCGGCCTTCTTGACGCAGTTGCTCAGCAGCGCGCCCGCGCCGCCGATGGCGCCGAAGTAGACGGCGCCGTGCTCCTTCATCGCCGCGACGACCTCCGGGCCGCGCTTGCCCTTGCCGATCATGCCGGTCAGGCCCTGCGCGATCAGGGTGGGGGAGTAGGCGTCCATGCGGTAGCTGGTGGTCGGTCCGGCGGAGCCGATGGCCTGTCCCGGCTTGGCCGGGGTGGGGCCGACAAAGTAGATGATGGCGTTGCGGACGTCCATCGGCAGGGGCTTGCCCTGGGCGACCAGCTCGCAGAGGCGCTTGTGGGCCGCGTCGCGCGCGGTGTAGATGACGCCGGAGATCAGCACGCTGTCGCCGCTTTTGAGCGTGCGGGCGACCGCGGGCGTGAGGGGCGTGCGGATGGAAACAGCCATGTTACAGCACCTCCGTCTTGTGCCGGGTGACGTGGCAGTTGAGATTGACCGCCACCGGCAGGCCGGCGATGTGGGTGGGCAGATATTCGATGTTGACGGCCAGGGCCGTGGTGCGGCCGCCGAAGCCCTGCGGGCCGATGCCGAGGGCGTTGACCTTTTCCAGCAGCTCGCGCTCGAGGTCGGCGTAGAAGGGCTTTTCGTTGCGCTGGTCGATGGGGCGGATGATCGCCTTCTTGGCCAGCAGCGCGGCCTTGTCGAAGGTGCCGCCGATGCCGACGCCGACGACGATCGGCGGGCAGGGGTTCGGGCCGGCGTCCTCGACGACCTTGAGCACGAAGTCCTTGACGCCCTGCAGCCCGTCGGAGGGCTTGAGCATCCGGATCTGGCTCATGTTCTCGCTGCCGAAGCCCTTGGGCGCGACGGTGATCTTCACCTGGTCGCCGGGCACCAGCTCGGTGTAGAGCATCGCCGGGGTGTTGTCGCCGGTGTTGACGCGGTCGAGCGGGTCGCGGACGACCGATTTGCGCAGGTAGCCCTCGCCGTAGCCCTTGCGGACGCCGGCGTCCACGGCCGCGCGCAGGTCGCCCGCGATGTGGACGTCCTGGCCGATCTCCAGAAAGACGCAGGCCATGCCGGTGTCCTGGCAGATGGCGACCTCGTTGCGGTCGGCGATGCCGTAGTTTTCGATGATGCGGTCGAGGATCTCGCAGGCGGGCGCCCACGGCTCGGCCGAGCGGGCGCAGGCGATGCAGCCCTTGACGTCCTGCGGAAGATGGCGGTTGGCCTCGACGCACAGGCGCGCGACGGCCTCGCTGATGCGCGCGGAATCCAGTTCTCTCATGTCGTTCCTCCTCAGCCCCGCTGCGGGATGTTGTAGATGTGATCGAGCACGGTGCCGTCGCGGTAGATGACGTCGGCGACGACGCGGTCGCCGCGGACGATCTTCTTCGGCGTGCCGCAGATGCGCTCGGCCTTCTCCTTCAGCTCGCCGATGTCGCAGACCGGCAGGCCGGCGGCCGCCAGCTGCGCGCGCAGGTCGGCGCGGGCCGGGTTGACGGCGACGCCGCGCTGCGTGACCAGCACGTCGATGCTGCGGCCCGGGGTGGAGATGCAGGTGACGCGGTCGGTGACGATCGGCAGGCGCGCGCGCGACAGCGGCGCGATGATCATGGCCAGCTTGGCGCCGGCGGCGGTGTCGCTGTGGCCGCCCGAGCCGCCCATGATGCTGCCGTTGGAATCGGTGTGGACGTTGACGTTGAAGTCGGTGTCGATCTCGGTCGCGCCGAGGATGACGACGTCGAGGCTGTCGACGGCGGCGCTTTTGGCGTTCGGCGAGGCGTAGTGCATCGCCGAGACCTCGCTGTGGCGCGGGTCCTCGCGGATCGATTCGACGGCCTTGAGGTCGAAGCACTGGACGTCGAGCAGCCGCTCGAAGCAGCCCTCGCGCAGCATGTCCACCAGATAGCCGGTGATGCCGCCGAGGCCGAAGCTGCCCTTGATGTGCTCGCGCAGCATGATGTCCTTGAGATATTTCGCCGCGGCGAGGGAGGCGCCGCCGGCGCCGGTCTGGAAGGAAAAGCCGTCCCTGAGCAGGCCGGAGGCCTGGATGACCTTGGCGGCCGTCTCGGCCATGACCAGGCCGACCGGGTCGCGGGTGATCTTGGTCGTGCCGGAGACGATGCCGGCGGGATCGCCGATGGCGTCCACCGGCACGACATAGTCGACATAGGTCTCGTCGATGCTGCGCTCGGTCAGCGGATAGGGGACCAGGTTGTCGGTGATGACGATGACCTTTTTGGCGTACATCGCGTCGGGGAAGGCGTAGCCGAGGCTGCCGCAGGCCGACTTGCCGAGCTTGCCCGTGCAGTTGCCCATCGTGTCGGAGGTCGGCGCGGCCAGGAAGGCGACGTCGATCGGCGTCTTGCCGGAGACGATGTCCGCGGGCCGGCCGCCGTGGGTGCGGAACTCGACGGGGTTCTCCATGATCCCGGCGGAGATGGCGCGGCCGACCTGGGCCGCCATGTAGTTGCAGCGCAGCCTGGTGACGACGCCGTTCCGGATGTGGTCGATCAGCGGCTTGTGGCAGTCAAAGACCGAGCTGGCGTTGACGGTCAGGTCGCGCACGCCCATTTGGGCGAGCTCGTCCATGACCATGTTGAGGACATAGTCCCCGTTGCGGAGGTGATGGTGGAACGAGATGCTCATTCCGCTCTTGACGCCGGCGAGCTCGATGGCCTCGCGCAGCGAATGGACGACCTTATTCATGGCGTTCGCTCCTTCCCAGTCCCAGCTCCTCGGCGGCCTCGATGGTCTGCTTCGCGCGGTTGACGATGGGCGCGTCGATCATCTTGCCGCGGAGGGCGACGGCGCCGCGGCCCTGCTCCTTGGCGAGCCGGATGGCCTCCATCACCTCATAGGCGTAGTCGATGTCCTTCTGCGAGGGGCTGAACACCTCGTTGATGACAGGGACGTGGCGCGGCGAGATGGCGGATTTGCCGGTGAAGCCGAGGCTCTTGGCCTTTTCGGCGTCGACGCGGATGCCCTCGTCGTCGTTGACGTCGGTGAACGGGGTGTCGTAGACGTCGACGTTGGCGGCGCGGGCGGCGCACACCATGCGGCTGCGGGCGTATTCGATCTCGGCGCCCGCCTTGGTGCGCTTGCAGCGCAGGTCGGCGGTCAGGTCCTCGCCGCCGAGGAAGAGGGCGGCGACGCGCCCGGAGGCGGCGGCGATCTGATAGGCGTTTTCGACGCCGAGCGCCGTCTCGATCAGCGGGATCAGGCGGACGGTGTTGCGGGCGTATCCGAGCTTGTCCTCCAGCTCGGACATGTAGGCGTCGACGGTGAGCACGTCCTGCGCGCAGGAGGTCTTGGGCGGCATGATGAGCGAGGGACGCAGCGGCATCAGCTCGTCGAGGTCGCGCTTCCAGAAGGCGGTGTCCACCGAGTTGATGCGGACGATGACCTCCACCTTGGAGAAATCGAGGTATTTGAGGGCGTTGCGGACCAGGATGCGGGCGGCGTCCTTCTGATCGGGCGCAACGGCGTCCTCAAGGTCGAGAATGACGGCGTCGGACAGCAGGGCGTCGCCGTTCTGGATGATGTTGGGCGTGTTGCCCGGCAGGAACAGCATGGAGCGGCGCATCTCAGTTCTCTCCTTCCGCCCGCCGGACGGCGGTTTCAATGCGGGCGCGCAGGACGCATTCCAGCGCGCCGCGGTCGACGATCCGCAGATGGACGCCGCCGACCCCCAGCTCGTCAAGCATCTGCGCCGCCAGGGCGCGGATGGAGTCGCCGAACTGCTGCTCCACGACGGATTGCAGTTCGATCTCCCGCTGCGCGGCGGGCTCGAGCTCCACCAGGGCGTCGCTCGATTCGAGCGTCCCGGCGGAAGCACGTTTGAGTTCTGTGTTCATAATCGACTTCCTTTCGGAATAATTTGATCCTCGCCCTATTATAACGCCGGTGCCGAAAAATGCAAACCCCCTCTTGTGCGCGCGGCCGCAAACAGGTATAATGTCCTTAATATTTAATAAAGGGAGGTCCTCCCATGCCCTATTACGACGGCGCGCACAGCCACCTTTACAGCGTTTACTTTGCGCCGCGCGGCCGCGACCGCATGTATGCCCTCGGCGCGCAGATCGCCCAGCTCCACCTCAGCCCCTTCGACCGCATCATCGGCGTCATCGGCGAGGCCGGCAGCGGCAAGAGCATGCTGATCAAGGGCATGTTCCCCGGCCTGGAGCTGACCAACGACGACGACGGCGTCAACGTCCGGCCGCTGCCGCTGCTGGCCCAGGACGACGAGACCGGGTTCTATTCGCCGCACACCTACCATATCGACATGCGCTTTGAGCTGGCCTTCACGCAGATGGGCGACATCCGCGAGGCGGTGCTCAAGGCCGTCAAGCGCGGCAAGCGCGTCATCATCGAGCACTTCGACCTGCTGCACGAGTCGCTCGGGCGCAACGCCGACCTCATCATCGGCATCGGCGAGGAGGTCATCGTCACCCGGCCGACGGTGTTCGGTCCCCTGCCGGAGGACATCGCCAAGATCGTCTACAAGTCGATGCGCAACCGCCAGATGGCCCACACCGCCGAGGATCTGTGCGAATGCCACCTGTCGCCGTACGACTATGCCCGCTGCCTGCACGACGACATCAAGAGCGGCTTTCTGCTGGCCTTTGACGGCGAGCCGCCCGAGATCGATATTGCCGGCATGGAGAAGCAGGTGCGCGACGACATCGCCGCCGACCTGCCGGTCGAGTATGTCGACGAGCGCCACGTCCGCATCGGGACGCAGCTGCACAACTGCACCGGCCCGCGCACCCATGTGGCGCACACCGGCTGCATCGAGGGCTTCCGCCTGGTCAAAAAGCTGATCTACGACACGCGCCAGAGCCGCTGGCTGCTGGCCGGGCGCGTCGGTCCGCTCACCTCGGACGAGGTGGACAGCATCAATAACATGTCCCTTGACTGAATACCCCCCTTGACAACCGCCGCAGAGACTGATATAATCCGCTCGTCACTCCGTGGGGGAGTAGTCGGCGCGTACCGGCGTTTCAAGTCAACAGCATGACGGCGCTTGCGCCATCTGGCTTGAATGAAATGACCAGACCCATGGGCAGGCTACGTCTGTCCGTGGGTTTTTTTACGCCCCGGCGACGCAGAAATGATTTCCGATCATCACCCCATCTTAAAAGGAGGAGCACGCTATGAAATTTTATTGCGCATCGCCGGAGGAGGTCCTGACCGAGCTCCGCACGGCGGTGGACGGTCTCGACGACCGGGAGGCGGCGTCCCGCCTCAGCGCTCACGGCCCGAACAAGCTGGCTGAGCCGAAGAAGGATTCGCTGCTCAAGCGCTTCCTGCATCAGCTCGCCGATCCGATGATTCTGATTCTGCTGGCCGCCGCGGTCGTCTCCGCCTTCACCTCCGCCTATTCGGGCGAGGGCCTGGCCGACGTCGTCATCATCCTCGCGGTCGTCATCATCAACGCCGTCCTCGGCGTCTATCAGGAGAGCAAGGCCGAGCAGGCCATCGAAGCGCTCAAGAAGATGACCGAATCGACCAGCCGCGTCGTGCGCGGCGGCACGGTGAGCGTCATCCACAGCTCCGAGCTCGTGCCCGGCGACGTGATCCTGCTTGAAGCGGGCGACGCCGTTCCGGCGGACGCGCGCGTGCTGGAGAGCGCCAGCCTCAAGGCCGAGGAGGCCGCCCTGACGGGCGAGAGCGTCCCGGTCACCAAGCAGGTGGCCGCGCTGGAGCGCGGCAGCGGCGAGGATGTGCCGCTCGGCGACCGCAGCAACATGGTCTATATGGGCGGCACCGTGGTCTACGGCCGCGGCAGCGCCGTCGTCACCGCGACCGGCATGGAGACCGAGATGGGCAAGATCGCCGACGCGCTGCAAAACGCGCGCGAGGGCCAGACGCCGCTGCAGCGCAAGCTGTCGCAGCTCTCCAAGGTGCTGACGGTGCTGGTGCTGTCCATCTGCGCCGTCATCTTTGCCGTCGGCATGCTCCGCGCCGGCGGACTGACGGGCGAGGCGATCCTCAGCAGCTTTATGATCGCCGTCTCGCTGGCGGTCGCCGCCATCCCGGAGGGTCTGGCCGCCGTCGTGACGGTCGTGCTCTCCATCGGCGTCACCAACATGAGCCGCCGCAACGCGGTCATCCGCCGGCTGACGGCGGTTGAGACCCTGGGCTGCGCGCAGGTGATCTGCTCCGACAAGACCGGCACCCTGACCCAGAACAAGATGACCGTGGTCGAGCACCGCGGCGAGGCGGCGCCGCTGGCGCGGGCCATGACCCTGTGCTGCGACGCCGAGTCGGACGGCGAGGGCGGCGCCACCGGCGAGCCGACGGAATGCGCGCTGGTCGTCTGGGCCTTCATCCAGGGCGCGGACAAGGCCGCGCTGCGCAAGACCTGGCCGCGCCTGGCCGAGGTGCCGTTCGACAGCCTGCGCAAGATGATGAGCACGGTCTGCCGCGTCCCCGCGGAGGCGGGGCTGCCGCACCCCTATCTTCAGTTCACCAAGGGCGCGCCCGACGAGGTGCTGCGCCGCTGCACGACCGTGCTGCGCGACGGCGCGGAGGTGCCGATGACCGACGCGCTGCGCGCCGAGATCCTCAGCGAGAACAAGGGCATGGCCGATCGGGCGCTGCGCGTCCTGGCCGCCGCCAGCCGCCCGTGGGACAAGCTGCCCGCCGCCGAGACGCCGGAGGAGCTGGAGCACGACCTCTGCTTCCTCGGCCTGTGCGGCATGATCGATCCGGTGCGGCCCGAGGTCAAGGCCGCCATTGAGGAGTGCCGCTCCGCCGGCATCCGCCCGGTGATGATCACCGGCGACCACGTCGATACCGCGCGCGCCATCGCCGCCGAGCTGGGCATCCTCGAGGGCGGCCGGGTGGCGATCACCGGCGCCCAGCTCTCCGCGATGAGCGATGAGGAGTTTGCGCGCCGCCTGCCCGACATCGCGGTCTACGCCCGCGTCCAGCCCGAGCACAAGGTCCGCATCGTCAACGCCTGGAAGGCCGCCGGCTGCGTCACGGCCATGACCGGCGACGGCGTCAACGACGCGCCGAGCATCAAGTCGGCCGACATCGGCGTCGGCATGGGCATCACGGGCACCGACGTCACCAAGAACGTCGCGGACATGGTGCTGGCGGACGACAACTTCGCCACCATCGTCGGCGCCGTCGAGGAGGGCCGCCGCATCTACGACAATATCCGCAAGGCCATCCAGTTCCTGCTCTCCTCCAACATGAGCGAGGTGCTGAGCATCTTCTTCGCCACGCTGCTCGGCTTCACGATCCTCAAGCCGGTCCACCTGCTGTGGATCAACCTGATCACCGACTGCTTCCCGGCGCTGGCGCTGGGGACCGAGAGCGCCGAGCCCGGCCTGATGGAGCGCGCGCCGCGCTCCGGCACCGAGGGCGTCTTTGCCCGCGGCATGGGCTTCGACGTCGCCTGGCAGGGCGTGGCGATCACGCTGCTGACCCTGGCCGCCTACTTCATCGGCCACTTCATGGAGGCCGGCGTCTGGGAGATCGCCAACAGCGCGGACGGCATGACCATGGCCTTCCTGACGATGAGCCTCGCCGAGGTCTGCCACAGCATCAACCTGCGCTCCCAGCGCGGCAGCATCTTCCGCCTGCACACGCACAACAGGCTGCTCGCCTTTGCGGCCGTCTTCAGCCTGGTGAGCACGGCGGCCGTGATCTGGATTCCGTTCCTGCGCGATGCGTTCGGCTTCGAGCACATCTCGCTGGGTGAGTTTTTCACCGCGCTGGCCCTGGCCTTCTGCATCATTCCGCTGACCGAGCTGGTCAAGCTGATCCAGCGGGCCGTGGCCCGCCGCAAAGGCGCCCGCGCGTAACCGCCGGCACCGGACGGAGGGGACATCCCCTCCGTCTGCGCCGTTTCTGAAAGGAGCATCTGATTCGGGATGCACAAACATCTTGCCCCCGGCCGTCTGATCGCCCTGGGCTTTGCCAGCGTCATTCTGCTGGGCGCGCTGCTGCTGGCGCTGCCGCTTTCGCAGCGGCAGGGCGTGCCGTTTCTCGACGCGCTGTTCACCTCGACCAGCGCCGTCTGCGTCACCGGCCTGGTGACCGTCGACCCCGGCGACAGCTTCACCGTGTTCGGCCGGGTCGTGCTGGCGCTGCTGATCCAGGTCGGCGGCCTGGGCGTCACCTCCATCGGCGTCGGTTTCATGCTGCTCTCCGGCCGCAAGATCGACTTCCGCGCCCGCAACCTCGCCAAGGAGGGCCTCAATTACAATTCGCTCAAGGGCATCCTGGCGCTGGTGCGGGCCGTGCTGGTGACGACGCTCAGCTTCGAGCTGGTCGGCGCGCTGTTCAGCCTGCCGTCCTTCCTGCGCCGTTTCCCGCCGCTCAAGGCCATCGGCATCAGCATGTTCCATTCGGTCGCGGCCTTCAACAACGCCGGCTTCGACGTGCTGGGCGGCTTCCGCAGTCTGAGCGATTACCGCGGCGACGTGCTGCTCTGCCTGACGACGGCGCTGCTGGTGATCTTCGGCGGTCTGGGCTTCTGCGTCATCCGCGAGCTCTGGCACCGCCGTCCCGGGCGCCGCGGCCTGACGCTGCACACCCGCGTGGTGCTGTGGGTGACCGGCATCCTGCTGGCCGTCGGCACGCTGCTCATCAAGGCCACCGACCGCGTCACCTGGCTGGAGGCCTTCTTCCTCAGCGCTTCGGCGCGCACCGCCGGCTTTTCGGTGGTCGATCTCAGCCGCTTCTCCGGCGCCGGACTGCTGACGCTGTGCGTCCTGATGTTCATCGGCGCCTCGCCGGGTTCGACGGGCGGCGGCATCAAGACCACGACCACGTTTGTGATGTTCCGCGCCGTGCTCGGCGCCTCGACCAACACCCATCCGCTGGCCTTCAAGCGCCGCCTGCCGCGCGAGCTGGTCTACAAGGCCTTCGTCATCACGGTCCTGGCCGTTTCGGTGGTGCTGACCTCGACCTTCCTGCTCTGCGTGCTCGAGCCGGATCACTCCTTCGAGCACCTGCTGTTTGAGGCGGTGAGCGCCTTCGGCACGGTCGGCCTGTCGGCCGGCGTCACCCCGACGCTGGGCGCGGCCGCCAAGCTGGTGCTCATTCTCACCATGTTCATCGGGCGGCTCGGGCCGCTGACCGTCGCTTCGCTGTGGGTGTTCCGCCCGGCCACCGACGTCGCTTATGTCGAGGAATCGGTCACCATCGGCTGACCGCTGATTTGGAAAGGAGCATTTGTATTTTTATGAAAAAGGACAGCAAGCTGTACGGCGTCATCGGTCTGGGGCGGTTCGGCTTTGCTTTGGCGAAATCCCTGGCGGAGGCCGGGCGCGAGGTGCTGGTCATCGACAGCGATGAGCAGAAGATCCGCGAGGCCGCCGCGTTTACCGACAACGCCTTCATCATCGGGGCGCTGACGATGGAGAGCCTGCGCGAGGCGGGCGTGCAGAACTGCGACGTCGCCGTGGTCTGCATCGGCGAGAAGATCGACGTCTCGATCCTGACCACGCTGACGGTGCTGCGCCTGGGCGTGCCGCATGTCATCTCCAAGGCGATCAGCCCGGAGCAGGGCAGCGTGCTGGAGATGCTGGGCGCCGAGGTCGTCTATCCGGAGCGCGACATGGCCGTGCGCGTGGCGCGGCGGCTGACCGAGCCGCAGGTGCTGGAGTATATCTCCCTCAGCGCCGACGTCGATATGGCCGAGCTGCGCCTGACCGACCGCATCCAGGCGGCCACGGTGCGCGATCTCGAGCTGCGGGCCCGCTACGGGCTGAACATCATCGCCATCCGCAAGGACGGCAATCTCGATACCGACGTCGGCCCCGAGACCCAGCTCCATCCCGAGGACGCGCTGGTGGTCGTCGGCAAAAAGGACAACCTGCGCCGCTTCGAGAAGATGCTCGAGGGCTGAGCAATGCGAAAACAAAGGCGCTGTGCGAACGCACAGCGCCTTTTTGCGCACGGATTTCCGCCCGCGGGCGGCTTTTACGGCAGGATGACGGCCAGCATCCGCGCCGGTCTGTCGCTGCGGTTTTCGACGCTGTGGGTGCAGCCCGGCGGGCAGAGGGCGGAATCGCCCTCGTGCAGCAGGCTCTCCGCCCCGTTTTCGGTGACGGTGAGCGCGCCCTCGAGAACATAGTAGATCTCGGCGTCCGGCCCGTGCGGATGGGGGCCGATCCCGTCGCCGGGATCGAAGAAGAACTCGGTGAACAGCGTGCATTTGCCCAGCATGGCGTCCGGCTCGAGGATGTGACGGTTTTCGAGGGTGCCCGGGCCGCCGCGCACATGGTCGCGCACCTGGACGCGCTGCTCCGCTTTTCTGACGATCATGAAATCATGCTCCTTTCGGCACGACCGCCCGGAAAGCGTCATGCGTTCCGGGCGGCGGGTCTGTTTAGCCGAAGACGGCCAGCAGGAAGCCGGCGGCCACGGCGGAGCCGATGACGCCGGCCACGTTCGGGCCCATCGCGTGCATCAGCAGGAAGTTGGTGGGGTTGTACTTGCGGCCGACGTCCTGGGAGACGCGCGCCGCCATCGGTACGGCGGAGACGCCGGCGGAGCCGATCAGCGGGTTGATCTTGCCCTTGGAGACCTTATACATGATCTTGCCGAACAGCAGGCCGCCGATCGTCGAGAACATGAAGGCGAACAGGCCGAGGAAGACGATCTTGATGGTGCTCCAGGTGAGGAAGCGCCCGGCGACCGTCGTCGCGCCGACGCTGATGCCCAGGAAGATGGTGACAATGTTCATCAGGGCGTTCTGGGCGGTATCGGACAGACGGTCGGTCAGGCCGGTCTCCTTGAAGAGGTTGCCGAGCATCAGCATGCCGAGCAGCGGGGCGACCGAGGGCAGCAGCAGCACGGTGAAGATGATGACGACCAGCGGGAAGATGATCTTCTCGCGCTTGGTGACGGTGCGGAGCTGATCCATCTTGCAGGCGCGCTCGTTCTTGGTGGTCAGGAGCTTCATCAGCGGCGGCTGGATCAGCGGGATCAGCGCCATGTAGGAATAGGCGGCGATGGCGATGGCGCCCAACAAATGCGGTGCGAGCTTTGTGGTCAGCCAGATGGCGGTCGGGCCGTCCGCGCCGCCGATGATGCCGATGGAGGCGGCCTCCGGTCCGGTGAACTTGAGGGCGATGGCGATGACAAAGGCACAGTAGATGCCGAGCTGCGCCGCCGCGCCGAGCAGCAGGCTCTTGGGGTTGGCGAGCAGCGGGCCGAAGTCGGTCATCGCGCCGACGCCCATGAAGATCAGCGACGGATAGACGCCGGCCTTGACGCCGATGTAGAGGACGTCAATGAGGCCGCCCTCGCGGAGCACGTCGCCGTAGCCCTTGGTGTGGTTGAGCACGGCGTCCCAGAGCTCCGGGGTGTAGACGTTCGCGCCCGGCAGGTTGGTCAGCAGCATGCCGAAGGCGATGGGGATGAGCAGCAGCGGCTCGAATTTCTTGACAATGGCCAGATAGAAGAGCACGCAGGCCAGAATAATCATGACGAGCTGGCGCGGATCGTCGAACAGATGGGCGAAGCCGGAGGTCTCCCAAATCTTTGTCAGGGGTTCAAGAAAGTTCATGGCAGTCCACCTCAGCCGATGACGGCGAGCAGGGTGCCGGTATCGACGGTGGCGCCCTTCTGGACGGCGATCTGCAGCACCTTGCCGTCACGCGGGGCGACGATGTCGTTTTCCATCTTCATCGCTTCGAGGACCACCAGGGTGTCGCCGGCCTTGACGCTGTCGCCGACGTTGACCTTGACGCCGAGGATGTTGCCCGGCATCGGCGAGGTCACCTGTTCGCCGGCGACCGGCGCGGCGGGAGCGGCGGGGGCAGCGGGCGCCGGCGCGGGAGCGGCAACCGGAGCCGGAGCGGGCGCGGCCGGAGCGGGCGCCGCGGCCGGGGCGGCGACCGGGGCGGCGACCGGGGCGGCGACCGGGGCGGCGACCGGTGCCGCGGAGAAGGTCGCGGCCTCATACTCATCCTGGAGGATGGCCTGGCCGTGCTCGACCTCGATCTCATAGGTGGTGTTGTTGAGCGTCACTTTATATTTCATGATTTTCTCCTCACTTTACCTTCCGAATACTCTTGAAGCGCAGCTCGCACAGCGGCGCGCCCATGGTGTTGGCGACAATGGCCATCAGCGTGGCCGCGGTGCGCTCATCGACGCACCAGAGCTCGACCGGGCCGCAGCTGCCGCGGGCAGCGGGGCCGGCGGGCGCGGCCGGGACGGGCGCGGCCGGAGCCGGGACGGGGGCCGCCGCGGGGACCGGGACCGGGGCGGGAGCGGCGGCTGCCGCCGGCGCCTTCTTGTTGCCGAGGAGCTTGCCGGTGAGGGCGATGACTGCCATCAGCAGGATGAGCATGAAAAAGACGACCAGCATCCCCAGCACGGAGAGGCCGAGCGCTTCGACGATACTGATGTGTTCCATGCTCAGACCTCCTCGATCGTGTAGCGGACGGTGCGGCGCTCGCGCTCCTCGCGGGCCTTGAAGAACTTCTCGGCGATCTGCGGGAAGGCGGCGTAGCTCAGCACGTCCTCATCGGAATGGGCGAGGGGACCGATCTCCTTCTTGAACTTCTCGAAGCCCGGCTCGAGGGTGTCGGCGAAGCGGCAGGTGATGGGCTGCTCGTCGCCGAGCACCTTCTTCCGCAGCTCCTCGCTGACCTCGCCCGGGGCGCGGCCGTATTCGCCGCGCAGGTAGGCGCGGATCTCCTTGGAGACGTTCTTGTAGCGCTCGCCGAGCAGGACGTTGGTGGCCGCCTGGACGCCGACCATCTGCGAGGACGGGGTGACCAGCGGCGGATAGCCGAGGTCCTTGCGGACGCGCGGCACCTCCTCCAGCACCTCCTGGAAGCGGTCGAGCGCCTTCTGCGCGGTCAGCTGGGCGACAAGGTTGCTCAGCATGCCGCCCGGCACCTGATAGGTCAGGGCGTCGGGGTCGGTGCCCATGACGATGGGGTTGAGCTGGCCGCTCTTGAGGGCGGCGTCGCGCACCGGCTTGAAGAAGTCGTTGATCTCCTTGAGCTTGTGCTCGTCGAGGCCGGTCTGATAGCCCATCTCGGTGAGCGTATAGTGCATGGTCTCCGTCGGGGGCTGGCTGGTGCCGCCGGACAGGCAGGCGATGGCGCAGTCGATGACGTCGGCGCCCGCCTCAGCCGCCTTGAGCAGCGTCATCGGGCCCATGCCGGTCGTGCAGTGGGTGTGGACGACGATGGGCAGCTTCGTGTTCTGCTTGAGCGCGGTGACCAGATCGAAGGCGGCCTTCGGGCTCATGATGCCCGCCATGTCCTTGATGCAGATGCTGTGGCAGCCCATCTTCTCGAGCCGGCGGCCCAGATCGACGAACATGTCGAGGCTGTGGATTGGGCTGGTGGTGTAGCACAGCGCGCCCTGGACGTGCGCGCCGGCCTTGAGCGCCTCGTCGACCGCGACCTCGATGTTGCGCAGGTCGTTGAGCGCGTCGAAGATGCGGATGATGTCGATGCCGTTTTCCACGCTCTTGCGGACGAACATCCGCACAATGTCGTCGGGATAGTGCTTGTAGCCGAGCAGGTTCTGCCCGCGCAGCAGCATCTGCAGCTTGGTGTTCTTGCAGGACTTGCGGATCTCGCGCAGACGCTCCCACGGGTCCTCGTCGAGATAGCGCAGGCAGGAGTCGAAGGTCGCTCCGCCCCAGCACTCGAGCGAGTAGTAGCCCGCCTGGTCCATGGTTTCCAGAATGTCCCGGAAATCAGCCATGGGCATCCTCGTGGCGATGAGGGATTGCTGCGCGTCCCGCAGCACGGTTTCGGTGATCTTGATGTTCATGACGCTCTCCCTTGCCTATATTGTGAAATTAATACCAAACTCTCACGTTTATCACTATACCATATTTTTTGCTTTTCACAACAGTAATTCCGCTGAATTTTTGAAAGATCGGGGATTGCTACAAATTCAAAATATATATTTTGCTTTTTCCGGCAGATATGGTATGATACCTATGATATGTTCCTGTCGGAACACCGTCAAATTCATCAAAACCAACAGGTGCTTTTTATGCAAAAAGACGTAATCATTTCGATATACGGATTGCAGCAGCAGGACGACGAGAGCGGCGATCCGGTGACGCTGGTGACGACCGGGCATTATGCGCGGCGCAACGGGCATTATTATGTCAGCTATGACGAAAGCGCCCTCACCGGGCTGGAGGGGACGCGCACCGTGGTCTGCGTCGGCCCCGACCGCGTGCTGGTGACGCGGACGGGCAGCTATCCCTCGCAGCTCGTCTTTGAGCGCGGGCGGCGCCATCTCTCGCTCTATCACACCGACTACGGCGACCTGAGCGTCTGCGTCAGCACGCAGCACATCGACAACCGCCTGACCGACGAGGGCGGTCTGCTCGACGTGCGCTATCAGGTCGAGATCGACAATACGCCCACGGGCGTCAGTCACCTGAAAATGGACATCAAAAAAGCCAATAAAGGAGTTGCCCCCCAATGAACAGGATTGAACAGGCAAAGAACGAGGCCGCCGCGCTGCTGACGGCCGCTTACGAGGCGGCGGCCGCCGCCGGCGCGCTGCCGCGGGCCGCGGTGCGCGCCCCGCAGATGGAGGCGCCCAAGGACCCGCAGAACGGCGACTGGGCCAGCTCGTTTGCGATGCAGAACGCCAAGGTGCTGGCCATGCCGCCGCGCAAGGTCGCCGACGCGCTCATCGCGCACGCCGATCTGGCGGGCAGCAGCTTCAGCGCGCTCGAGGCGGCCGGCCCCGGCTTCCTCAACTTCCGTCTGGCGCACGGCTTTTATGAGCGCGTGCTGGGCGACATCGCCGCCGAGGGCGCCGATTACGGCCGCTCGCAGGCGGCGCATCCCGAGAAGATCATGGTGGAGTTCGTCTCCGCCAACCCGACCGGGCCGATGCACATGGGCAACGCCCGCGGCGGCGTGCTGGGCGACACGCTGGCCGAGGTGCTGGCCCGCGCCGGCAACGACGTCACGCGCGAGTTCTATGTCAACGACGCCGGCAATCAGATCGAGAAATTCGCCCAGTCGCTCGCCGTCCGCTATCAGCAGGAGCTGCAGGGCGAGGACTCCGTCGCCTTCCCGGAGGACGGCTATCACGGCGACGACATCCGCGTGCTGGCGCGGGAGTTCCGCGCCGAATACGGCGACGGCTGGCTTGAAAAGCCGCAGCCGGAGTTCCATGACGCCCTGGTCGCCTTCGGCCTCAAGAGAAATCTGGCCCGTATGCGCGCCGATCTGCAGCGCTACAAGATCGAGTACGACGTCTGGTTCTTCGAATCGACGCTGCACGAGAGCGGCTATATCGCCGCCACGGTGGACAAGCTGACCGCGGGCGGCTGGACCTATGAGAAGGACGGCGCCCTGTGGCTGCGCACCTCCGTTCTGCTGGAGAACATGTACCGCGCCCAGGGCAAGACCGACGAGGAAATCGGGAAGCTCGAGCTCAAGGACGACGTGCTGCGCCGCGCCAACGGCTTCTACACCTATTTCGCCGCCGACATCGCCTATCACCGCAACAAGTTTGAGGAGCGGCATTTCGACCGCGTCATCAACATCTGGGGCGCCGACCACCACGGCCATGTCAACCGCCTCAAGTGCGCCCTCGACGCTCTCGGGCTGGACGGCAGCCACCGCCTGGAGATCGTGCTGATGCAGCTGGTCAACCTGCTGCGCGACGGCGTGCCCGTCCGCATGAGCAAGCGCACCGGCAAGGCGGTCTCGCTCTCCGACCTGCTGGACGAGGTCAGCGTGGACGCGGCCCGCTATTTCTTCAATTCCCGCGCCGCCGACACCCATCTCGACTTCGACCTCGGCCTCGCCGTCCGCCAGGACAGCGACAACCCGGTCTATTATGTCCAGTATGCCCACGCCCGCATCAAAAGCATCCTCAAGGCGCTGGCGCAGGAGGGCGTCTCCGCCGCGGTGCGCGATCCCGACTACACGCTGCTGACGGAGCCGAGCGAGATCGAGCTGATCCGCGAGCTCTCCAAGCTGCCGGAGGAGATCCGTCTGGCCGCCGAGCAGCGCGACCCGTCGCGCCTGACGCGCTATGTCGATCTGGTCGCCGCCGCCTTCCACAAGTTCTATACCGAATGCCGCATCAAGGACACCGAGGAAAAGCTGCGCGACGCGCGCATCGCCCTGTGCAACTGCACGGCCGCTGTGATCGAAAACACCCTCTCGACCTTCGGCGTCACGGCCCCGGAGCACATGTGAGCCTGCCCGGGCCGGGGGAGCGCGCCGCGGTCCCCCCGCCTCTCGCCGTCCGCCCGTTCAGAAAGGATCGCCGTTATGAAAAAACGCCTTCTCGCCGTTTTCCTGGCCTGCTGCCTGCTGCTGGCGGCGGCGCCCGTCTCGTTCGCCTATACCGCCGAGGAGCAGCGCGATCTGGTCTATGACCTGATCGACTTCCTCAACAAGTCCGCGCTCGAGGGTTCCGAGACCGACGACCCGCTGCGCACGGCGCTGGCCGGCCTGTTCCAGGACGATCCGGCCGCTTACCAGCTGCTGATGTCCCGCCTGCTCAGCCAGTATGATTCCCATACCATGTATGTGCCGGAGGGCGTTTACAGCACCGCCTTCCCGACCAACAGCGACTATGTCGGCATCGGCGTCACCATCCAGCAGGACGCCGCCGGCGCGCTGGTGGCCGACCTCAACCGCAAGGCGCCCGCCTATCTGGCCGGGATGCGCACGGGCGACGTCATCACCGCCGTCGACGGCGCCGCGCTGGCCGGCAAGACCACGGAGAAGATCTCCGCGCTGCTGCGCGGCGCCAGGAACACCTGGGTGACCGTCTCGGTCCGCCGCGCCGGGAAAACGCTGTCCTTCAAGCTGCTGCGCGTTTCCATCGGCGACGCCAACTTCACCGGCTACCTGCTGGAGGACGGCGTCTATTACATGAAGTGGGCGCGCCTCAGCACCCTGACCAGCTTTGTCCAGTTTACGGCGGCCGTCAAGGACATGTGCGCGCAGGGCGCGCGCAGCCTGATCCTCGACCTGCGCGGCGATCCGGGCGGCGAGCTCGATCTCGGCTTCAACGTCGTCGACCGGCTCCTGCCGGACAAGACCGACTTCTTCAAGGTCGGCTGGCGCGAGGGGACGGAGATGAAGTACCAGACCATCTCCGCGTCGGGCCAGGGCCCGCGGCTCAACCAGATCGTGGTGCTGGTGGACGGCGAATCGGCCTCGGCCTCGGAGATCATCCTCTGCGGCCTGACCGACACCGGCTATGCCGTCTCGGTCGGCGACAAGACCTACGGCAAGGCGCGCGCCCAGTATCACATCCCGCTGGAGAACAACGCCGCGGCCGTCGTCACGGTCTACAAGCTCTGCTCGCTGACCCGCCCGGACTATGAGGGCGTCGGCATCACGCCGGACTACTGGATCTCCAACGAGTACGGCGCGCCGGCCGCCGCCGCCGCGGCCCGCGTCCCGGAAAAGGCGCTGCCGCTCGGCAACTGCTCGGACAACGCGGCGACGCTCAACGCGGCGCTGCAGGCCCTCGACTATCTCGGCCGGCAGGAGAAGCCCTACCTGTTCTCGCAGGACACGCAGCTGGCGCTCCAGCGCCTGTGCTATGACCACGGCGTGACGCCCGCCGCCGCCGGCATGACGGCAGCGATGGCGAAGCTGGTCAACCGGTGCCTGGAGGAGCGCACCCTGACCGATTCCGGCATCGTGGACTGGCAGATGGACAAGGCCCTCGAGCTGGCGCGCGCGGCCGCGAAGCAGCCCGCGCAGTACCATCTCGATGCGCTGGGCAACATCGTCAACGACCCGAAGAAATAAGCGCCGGCGGGCGGGGAGCCCGGCGGAGCGGGTCTTTTATGACCGAATACAGACAAAGGCGTGCGGAGCTGCGGCTCCGCACGCCTTTTTGCGCCGTATTCAGTTCAGCAGCGATTCTGTCTCCGCCCACAGCCGCCGCGCCGCGGCGGGTTCGGGCGCCGGGCCGCCGCGGAGACAGTGCTCCCGGGCCGCCGCGATGACGGCGCGGTGCGCGGGCAGGCGCGGCAGGGCCCAGTCCGCGCCCTCGGCCTTGGAGAGCAGCAGCCCGTCCCGGGCGAAGGCCAGCGCCCGGCAGAGGTTGAGCGTAAAATAGGCGGGGTCGGCCGCCGGCCCGGCGGCCAGGTCGCCGCGCAGGCTCTCCAGCAGCGCCGCCCGCGGCACCGGCGCGAACACGTCCTCCGGCCCCGGCCCGCGCAGGGCCCGCCCGCGCGCCCGCGCCATGGCGAAATGCGCGGCGAGGTCGGGATCGCGGCCGTGCATGGCGGCGCAGCAGGCGGGGAGGTTGGCGGCGAAGCGCGCCGCGTGCAGCGGGGAGAAGTGGAAGTCGAAGGGCGCGGGAAAGACGGCCGCCGCGCCGCAGGCCCGGCGCTGGACGGCGCTCATCTCCAGCCCTTTGGGCGGGGCCAGCGGCCCGGCATCCAGCAGGAGGCGCGCCAGCGCCTCCTTTTCCTCCTGCCGCGGCGCCCGCTCCGTCACCAGCAGAAAGTCGAGGTCGCTTCGCGCCCAGCGGAAACAGCCGAGCGTCAGCGAGCCGTGGAGATAAAAGCCGGTCATGGCGCCGCCGAGCAGCGCCGCGCAGCGCGCGGCCAGCGTCTCCAGCAGCGCTGCGGCGCGGGCTTCCTCCGTCATGCGCATCCCCTCCCGTCTGCTCCAGTGTAGCACGGTCCGCGGCCCCGGGCAACCGTCAAGGCGGCGCCTTCACTGGAAACTTCCCCGCCGCGCTGTTATGCTGGCGCCAAAAGGAGGGAGCCTGATGGACATTTCCGGCGAACAAACATGAACGAGTGGGGCGTGGTCACGGTGCTGGCCGCGCTGACGGCGATGGGGGCGACGGTGGTGCGGCCGCTGATCCGCCTCAATGTCAGCATCACGCGGCTGACCGCGCTCATCGACGGGCTGGCGGAGGACCTGGCCGACCTGTCGGGGCGCAACGCCCAGAGCCACGGCCGGCTGTGGGAGCGCAGCGGCGAGCAGGACCGGCTGCTGGGCGAGCATGACCGCCGCCTGGCGGTCCTGGAAGCGACAAAAGGAGGAGACCGGACATGACTGAGTTTTTATCCGCCTATGCGCTGCCGGCGTTTGCGGCGGTGCTGACGGCGCTGGCCGGCTGGCTGAGCGCGCAGCTCAAGCGCCTGGCCGACAAGTGGCTGGCCGACCGCACCCGGCGCGCGGTGGCGCGCACCTGCGTCCGCGCCGTCGAGCAGCTCTATCACGACCTGGACGGCGACGCCAAGCTGCAGAAGGCCGAGGAGGCGGTGGTCGCCATGCTGCGCGAGCGCGGGCTGGAGATCACCGAGCTGGAGCTGCGCATGGACATCGAGGCGGTGGTCGCCGAGTTCAACTGGTGCTTCGGCGGCGGAGGGGCGGAATGATGCGCCGCTGCGCGGCGCGGACGCTGATCCCCTGCGGGGCGGACGGCCGGGAGCAGCCCGGCCGCCGCATCGACGTCGGCGACCGCTGCCTGATCGACGCGCGCGTCAACGGCCTCTGGCCGGTGCGCTACCCGACGCCGGACGGTCTGCGCGCGGCCTTCCTGCCGTCGCTGCGGGGGCTGGCCGCGGTCTACTGCCAGCGCGACTATCCCGACGTGCCCTATCCCGCCCGCGGCTATGAGGCGGCGACGGTCAAATCCGGCGGCTGCGGCGCGGTCTCGGCGGCCATGATCGTCGAGACGCTGCGCCCCGACTTCTCCTTCGCGCCGCGCGAGGCCGCCGCCTTCGCCATCGCCTGCGGCGCGCGGGTCCCGGGCGGCACGGCCATGTCGCTGCTCGGCCGCCGTCTGGCGGAGCGCTGGCGTCTGCAAATGAGCGAGACCGTCTCCGCGGAGGCGCTGCTCTGCCATCTGCGCCGGGGCGGCGTCGCCGTCGCCAACGTCGCGGGGCGGGGGATGTTCAGCACCGGAGGCCATTACCTGGCGGTGCTGGCGGAGCAGGACGGCCTGCTCACCCTCGCCGATCCGGGCTATTACGGCGGCAAGTACGGCGCCCGCTATCCCCGCCGCCGCGCCGCGGTGCAGGTCGTCGGGCCGGATCATCTGCTGCGCTGCGCGCCCGCCGTGCTCGACGCCGACTGCGCCGGCCGGGCGCCGCGCTATTATCTGTTCGGCGCCGAATGAAGCGCGGGGCGCCGCCGGCCGGGGAAAAACCCGGATCGGGACTGTGCAAAGGACGCCGGAGCGGCTGCTCCGGCGTCCTTTTTTCAGTTCAGGGCGAGAAAGCGCGCCGTCAGCGCGGCGAGCTGCGCCCGGTCGGCCGTTTGGGCCGGGGCGAGCGTGCCGTCGCCGGTGCCGCGCAGCAGTCCGGCCCCGACGGCCCACGCCACGTCGCTCAGCGCCCAGGGCGCGACCCGGTTCGCGTCGGAAAAGCCGTTCAGGCTGCCGGAGACGGCGCTGTCGCGCCCCAGCCGCCGGGCGTCGCGCCGGAAAAAGGCGGCCAGCTCCTCGCGCGTCGCCGCCGCGCCGGGCGCGAAGCGGCCGCCGCCGCAGCCGTCGGTCAGCCCGCTGGCCCAGGCCCAGCGGACGGCGGGCGCGTACCAGGCGTCCGCCGGCACGTCGGAGAAGGGCGCGCGGTCCGCGGCGGCGGGGCTGCCGGCCATGCGCCAGAGGACGGTGACGGCCATCGCCCGCGTCGCCGCCGCGCCGGGCGCGAAGCGGTCGTCCGCCGTGCCCTCCATGAAGCCGTCCCCGGCGACGGTGCGGACGGCGGAGGCGTACCAGGCGTCCGCCGGCACATCGGAGAAGGGCAGGGCGTCGAGCAGCACGGCGGCGGTGAAGCGGTCGAGATCGACGCTGCCGGAGATGCCGGCCACCGCGCCCGCGTCGGAGTACTGGAACCCGGCCCAGTCCGCCCACGGCCCGATGGCAGAGGGCTGCTCCGGGCCGTATTCCGCGACCCAGAGCGGGTAGACGCTGAGCGCGCGGTCCCAGAGCGCGGCGGCGTTTGAGGAGTCGGTGTAGAACAGCGGCGTCACGCCGGTGCGCAGCGCCAGCCGCTGTGCGAAGGCCAGGGCCACGGCGTTGATCTCCGCGCCGCTCAGGCTGCCGAACTGCTCGTAATCGACCGCGGGGCGGCAGCCGTAGGGCACGCCCTCCAGCAGCGAGGCAAAGAAGTCGGCCTGCGCCTGCGCCTCTTCGGCGTCGGCGGCGGTGACGAAGAAATAGGCGCCGAAGCACAGCCCGGCCTGCCGGACGCCGGCGAGGTTTTCGCGGTAGCGGCTGTCCTCGCTCAGCCCTTCGCCGGCGCGCAGGTAGACGACGCGCACGTCCGCCGCGGCGACGGCGGCGAAATCGACGCCGCCCTGCCAGAAGCTGACGTCGATGCCGGAGAGGGCGGCGGCGCGGGACGGGAGCAGCAGCAGCGCGGCGGCCACCAGGGCTGCCGCGCGCAGGAACTTGTTCATTCGGATTCCCCCTTGTGACGGTCTCGCGCCAGTCTATGCGCGCCCGCCCCGCGCCGTGCCGCGGACAGCAAAAGCCCCCTGCGGCCTGAGGCCGCAGGGGGTGAAATGGTGATCCAGGGGGGATTCGAACCCCCGACACCCTGCTTAAAAGGCAGGTGCTCTGCCGACTGAGCTACTGGATCATGATGGCTGGGCTGGCGGGACTCGAACCCACGGATACCAGAGTCAAAGTCTGGTGCCTTACCACTTGGCGACAGCCCAATAGGTCGCCGCTCGGAAGGGAATGCGGGGCTTTGCAGCGCTGCGCCCGAGGGTCCCTCGGGCGCAGCTGCCGCAAGATCAATGGGGTGGATGAACGGAATCGAACCGTCGGCCTCCAGAGCCACAATCTGGCGCTCTAACCAACTGAGCTACATCCACCATATTTGGCGTGCCTGGAGGGACTCGAACCCCCAACCTACTGCTTAGAAGGCAGTTGCTCTATCCTGCTGAGCTACAGGCACATAATGACCCCATCAGGACAGGAACGCGGGAGAGAAACCGGAAAAGCCCTCCGGGAAAGCACGCTGCGCCGCGCGGCCGCTGGCACCCCGTCACCCGGGAATTACGTGGAGCGGGTGATGGGAATCGAACCCACGTATCCAGCTTGGAAGGCTGGTGTTCTACCATTGAACTACACCCGCGGATCCCGGCCGTCAGCTTTTCAATTATAATACAGGCCCCTTGTTTTTGTCAATAACTTTGCGGAAAAAACCGGGTCCGCGGCGGCCGCGGACCCGGTGAAGGGGGACTTATTCGCCGGTGACGGACACCGCGCCGTCCCGGGCGGTGCAGATCAGCGTCTTGACCGGATGGTCGAAGGAGGAGAGAATGACGTTGGCGGCCTGGTCCTCGACCTCCTTTTCGATCAGGCGGCGCAGGTTGCGGGCGCCAAACTTGACCGAATAGGACTTCTCGACCAGATAGGCGACCAGCGCGTCGTCCCAGCGCAGCTCCATGCCGTTGTGGGCGACCGATTTCTGCAGGTCGCCGAGCATGATGGCGCAGATCTTTTTGAAATCCTCCCTGGTCAGCTGGTTGAAGGAGATGACCTCGTCGATGCGGTTGATGAACTCCGGGCGCATGATGTCGCCCAGCGCGCGCAGCGCCTTGTCGCGGCCCTGCTCGGTGACGGTGCGGCCGAAGCCGACGGCGCCGTCGTTGCGGTCGGAGCCGGCGTTGGAGGTCATGATGACGACGGTGTTCTCAAAGTTGACATAGCGGCCCTGGGCGTCGGTGATGCGGCCGTCGTCGAGGATCTGAAGCAGCATGTTGAGCACGTCGGGGTGGGCCTTTTCGATCTCGTCGAACAGCACGACGCTGTAAGGCCGGCGGCGGATCTTCTCGGTGAGCTGGCCCGCCTCGTCATAGCCGATGTAGCCCGGAGGGGCGCCGATCAGCTTGCTGACGCTGTGCTTCTCCATGTATTCGCTCATGTCGAGGCGGACGAGCGCCTCCTCGGTGTCAAAGAGGTCGGCGGCGAGCTGCTTGACCAGCTCGGTCTTGCCCACGCCGGTCGGACCGACGAAGATGAAGGAGATCGGCTTGCGCTTTTCGGTGATGCCGGCGCGGCGGCGGCGGATCGCGGCGGCGACGGCGTTCACCGCCTCGTCCTGGCCGATGACGCGGCTGCGCAGGCGCTCGGCGAGCTTGTTGAGCCGGTCGAAGTCCTGCTCGCGGATGCGGCTGGCCGGGATCTTGGTCCACAGCTCGATGACGCGCGAGAGGTCGTCGATGCTCAGGCGCGGCGCGGGGATGGCGCGCAGCGCGGTCAGCTCGTTCTGGATCTGGAGCATGCGGCTGCGGTTTTCCGCCATCTTTTCATAGATCTCGTCGCTCTGCTCGCCGTTTTCCAGCTCGCTCTGCTCGGCGCTGCGGCTGTCGTATTCCTTCTGCAGCAGCGGGATGCGGGCGAACTGCGGGTTGCGGAGGTTGAGGTCGGAACAGGCCTCGTCGAGCAGGTCGATGGCCTTGTCCGGCATGAAGCGGTCGTTGATGTAGCGGTCGGCCAGATAGACCGCCTGCGGCAGCAGGGCGTCGTCGATCACGACGCCGTGGAAGCGCTCGTAGTAGCCCTTGATGCCGCGCAGGATGGCGACGGTCTCGGCGCTCGTCGGCTCGTTGATGACGACGGGCTGGAAGCGGCGCTCGAGCGCGGCGTCCTTCTCGATGTGCTTGCGGTATTCCTTGAAGGTCGTGGCGCCGATGACCTGCACCTCGCCGCGCGAGAGCGCGGGCTTGAGGATGTTGGCGGCGTTCATGCTGCCCTCGGCGTCGCCGGCGCCGACCAGGTTGTGCACCTCGTCGATGACGAGGATGATGTTGCCGAGGCTCTTGACCTCGTCGATCAGGCTCTTCATGCGCGATTCGAACTGGCCGCGGAACTGTGTCCCGGCGACCATGGCGGTCATGTCGAGCAGCCAGACCTCCTTGTCCTGGAGCTTGGCCGGCACCTGGCCGGCGGCGATCTTCTGGGCCAGCCCCTCGGCGATGGCCGTTTTGCCGACGCCCGGCTCGCCGATGAGGCAGGGGTTGTTCTTCTGGCGGCGGTTGAGAATCTGAATGACCCGCTCGGTCTCCACCTCGCGGCCCACGATGCGGTCGAGCTTGCCCTCGCGGGCCTTCTGCGTGAGGTTCTGGCAGTAGGTGTCGAGGAACTTGCGCTTCTTGTTCTTCTGGCCGTTGGGCTTTTCCTGCCGCTCGGAGCGCTCGGAGCGCTCCTCCTCGGTCTTGGCGGGCAGCTCCTCGTCCGGCTGGTTGTTGAAGAGCTTGTTGAGGAACGGGAAGGTCGCCGTCTGGCTGTCCTGCTCGTCGTCGTCCGAGTCCTGGTCGTTGTTTTCGTTGTTCATGAGCCCGTCGAGGGCGTCGTTCATCTCTCCGTTCAGGTTCTCGAGGTCGTCGTCCGTGATGCCCATGCGCTGCATGATGTCGTCCACCGGCTTGATTCCGAGCTCCTTGGCGCACTTGAGGCAGAGGCCTTCGTTGAGCGTTTTGCCGTTCTCGATCTTCGTGATGAAGATTACGGCGAGATTCTTTTTGCAGCGGGAGCAGAGGGTTGGTTTCATATGAGGTTTCTCCTTCATGGGGCAACGCCGCACGATACTGGGCGCGGGATTGCGCAGTAGATTTTTTGTCAGAGGCGGCGCAGGTGTCCGGCACCTGCCGGCGTTCCGGGCGCGGATGACGGGACGGGCGCGGTCGCTTTCGGCGTGCTACGGCACATAGAGCCGGCCCGTGCCGTTCGCGATCAGGATGGCCGTGCCGTCCGCGCGCATGACGACGTCGGTCGCCTCGCCGGTGTCCGCCGTTTTGGAATAGAGCTTCATCGTGCTGTCAAAGATGGACAGGCCGGAGGCCGTGAGCACCGCGACGTATTTGCCGGCTGCGGAGATGTCGAGGATCTCCTCGCCCACGTAGACGGTGCCGAGTTCCTTTCCGTCCGTTCCCACGGACGCGACGGTATACCGGTTGCCCGCTTTATACATATTCATGCTCAGGGTCAGAAATCCGCTTCCCCCGAGATCGTAGTCCTTGAGATAGGCCCCGTCGTAGCTGTAGCTGCCGAGCGCCTTCCCTTCCGCCGTGAACCACTGGGCCCCCGTCTCGCCCACGGCCACCAGTGTTGACGCGTCTGTAAAGGCGAGATCGTAGACGAGGTCGTTTCCGAGCGGGAACGTCTTGTACACGGCGTCGGCGTCGGTTTTGAACACATTGGCCGTGCTCTGGAAGATGCCGTTCGCCTGGCCGACGGCCACGGCGGCCAGATACCCCGCGCCCTCGGACACGGCGCAGACGGGCAGGTACTGGCTCGACGAGAGCCAGCGGTAGATGAGGGTCTGGTCCTGGTTGTAGACGCAGAGCACAGTTTTATAGCCGGTCTCCGGCGCCGCGTAGCAGACGCAGCCGTCCGGGGAGATGTCGGCGTCCAGGATGGGCTTTTCCGCCGTGACGCTCAGCACCTGGCCCGCCGCGTGGCCCGCGAGCGTGAGGCTGTAGCCGCCCACGTCGAACGCCAGCGCCAGCTTTCCGCCCACCCGCAGCGCGGGCGTGGTCATCTGCATCTGCACGGTCACGTCCTCGGCGCCGCTTTCCTGGTAGGTGCTGAGGCCCGAAACGGAGGCCAGCGCCAGCCCGTTTTCGTAGTCCGCGTACTGGTTGCCGCTGTGCGAGTCGAAGCGGAACGTCCCGTTGGTGTCGGCGCCGGACACGTTGAGGTATTTCACATACCGGCGCAGGGCGTCGAGATTCAGCTCGTCGCGGAAGACGATGAGCGCGACGGCGCCGCACACCAGCACGACGACCAGCAGCATCAGCAGCACGCGCTTTATGATCTTTTTCGGCTTCTTTTCGCCGAGCTCCGATACGTTATCCGACATGAAACGCTACCTTCCCATCGTCATACCACAGCTTTGTGAGATAGAGCCCGCCGGCCGGCGCGGTCGGGCCGGCCGCCGAGCGGTCGCCCTTCTGCAGGATGTCCCCGACGTCCTCCGGCCGGATTTTCCCCTCCGCCGCGTAGACGGCGGTGCCGACCATGGCACGGGCCATATTGTAGAGAAAGCCGTTTGCGCAGATGCGAAAGCGCAGCAGGTCTTCCTCGCGCGTAATGTTATAATAGTATACGGTGCGCACGGTGGAGCGGACCTCCGTGCCGACCGAGCGGACGGCCGCGAAATCGTGCTCGCCCACGAACCGGTCGGCTGCCCGCTGCAGAACCGCCTCGTCGAGCCGCACCGGGTACTGCCACGCCCGGTTTACATAAAACGGATCACGCAGGCTGGAATTGTAGATGAGATAGGTGTACTCCTTTTTCACGCAAGAGCCGATGGCGTTGAATTCGTCGGGCACCTCCATGGCGCCGGTGACGGAGATGTCGTCGGGCAGATGCGTGTTGAGCGCGTACGGCAGCCGGTCCGCGGGGATGCGGGAGTCGGTGCGGAAATTCGCCACGTAGTTCTGCGCGTGCACGCCCGCGTCCGTCCGTCCGCAGCCGGTCATGTGCACCTCGTGGCCCACGACCATCTGCGCCGCGCGCTCGAGCGTCCCGCCGACGGTGACGTCCCGCTTCTGCACCTGCCAGCCGTGGTAGGCGGTGCCGAGATATTTCAAAAGCAAAGCAATGTTCCGCATGGCGTCTCCCGTTGTGAAGGATTTTTCTACAGGCCGGAATTCCGCAGCACGATGACCGCGGCCAGCAGCAGCGCGCCGACGGCGAACGCCGTCCAGTCGCGTCCGGCGTAGCGCAGCTCGCGCAGCCGCGTGCGTCCGTCGCCGCCGTGGTAGCAGCGGCACTCCATCGCGGTGGCCAGCTCGTCGGCGCGGCGGAAGGCGCTGATGAACAGCGGCACGAGAATCGGGATCATGGCCTTCGCGCGGGCGATGATGCTGCCGGATTCGAAGTCCGCGCCTCTGGCCTTCTGCGCGCTCATGATCTTGTCGGTCTCCTCGAGCAGCGTGGGGATAAAGCGCAGCGCAATGCTCATCATCATGGCCAGCTCGTGCACGGGCGCCTTGAGCTTTTTGAGCGGGCTCAAAAGATTCTCCAGCCCGTCCGTGAGCGCGATGGGCGAGGTCGTGTAGGTCAGAAGGAACGTGCCGGCGATCAGCAGCGTGATGCGCAGCACCATGTAGGCCGCGTTGAAGATCCCCTCTTTGGAGATTTTGAAAATCCAGAACGAGACGATCGGCTCGCCGCCCGCGTAGAAGAGGTTGAGGATCGCCGTCAGAATGATGACGAACAGCAGCGGCTTCAGGCTCTGCAGAATGACGCGCAGGCGAATCCTCGAGATCCGGATGACCGCCAGCAGAAACACCAGCACGAGCGCGTAGGAGGCAAACCGCTTCGCCAGAAACAGCGCCGTGATGTATACGATCACGAGCACGAGCTTTGTGCGCGGGTCGAGCCGGTGCACAACCGTCGTGCCGGGGAAATACTGGCCGAGGGTGATGTCCTTAAGCATGGGCCGTTCCCTCCTTTTTCGCCAGGAGGATGACCTGCTTGGCCTGCTCGACCGTATAAACGGACGTATCGACCGGGACGCCCAGCTCCCGAAGCTTCAGAAACACGCGCGTGATCTCGGGCACGTCGAGGCCCATCTGCACGAGCTCGCCGGCCCGGGCGAACACCTCGCCGGGCGCGCCCGACATGGCGACGCTCCCGTCCTTCAGCACAATCAGCCGCTCCACGTTGGAGGCGATCTCCTCCATGCTGTGGCTGACCATGACGACCGCCGCGTGCTGGGCGCTCTGGTAGTCGCGGATGTTCTGCAGGATGCTCTCGCGGCCCGCCGGGTCGAGGCCCGCCGTCGGCTCGTCGAGGATGAGCACCTCCGGCTCCATGGCGATGACGCCCGCGATGGCCGCGCGGCGCTTCTGCCCGCCCGACAGGTCAAAGGGCGACGCCTCCAGCAGCGCCGGCTCGATGCCGACAAATTCGGCGGCCCGGCGCACGCGCGCGTCGATCTCTTTTCCGGTCAGTCCCATGTTCTTCGGCCCGAAGGCGATGTCGCGGTAGACCGTCTCCTCGAAGAGCTGGTATTCCGGATACTGGAACACGAGCCCCACCTTGAAGCGGATGCTGCGCGTGAATTTGGCGTCCTTCCAGATGTCCTCGCCGTGGAACAGGACGCTGCCGGAGGTCGGCTTCAAAAGCCCGTTCAGATGCTGAATGAGCGTGGACTTTCCCGACCCCGTGTGGCCGATCATGCCGATGAATTCGCCTTTTTCAATGGAAAAGCTCACGTCGTGCAGCGCCTCACGCTCAAAGGGCGTGCCGGTGGAGTAGACGTGGCTGAGATTGCGGATTTCAAGAATCGAAGACAAGATGTTGTTCCTCCGGAATTTCTGGGTCAGGCCTCCATCAGGTAATCGCGGAGTGCCTGCGCACATTCCTCAGTGGACAGTGCGGTAAGCGGAAGGCCGCAGCCCTCCCGGTTCAGTTCGTACAGAAGCCCGGTCGTCTCGGGGACCGTCAGTCCGACGCTCCGCAGCAGCTCCACCTGCGTGAAGACTTCCTTCGGGGTGCCGTCGGCCACGATGCGGCCGTCCGACATGGCGATGACGCGCTGAGCCCGCTCGGCCTCGGGCATGTGGTGCGTGATGAGCACCACCGTGATGCCGGACTCCCGGTTGAGCCGCTCGACGGTGTCGAGCACCTCACGCCGCCCCTGCGGGTCGAGCATGGCCGTCGGCTCGTCGAGGACGATGCACCGCGGCCGCATCGCGATCACGCCCGCGATGGCGATGCGCTGCTTCTGTCCGCCGGACAGCAGGTGCGGCGCGTATTCGCGGAATTCATACATGCCCACCTGCCGCAGCGCCTCGTCCACGCGCCGGCGGATCTGCTCAGACGGTACGCCGAGGTTTTCGGGCGCGAAGGCCACGTCCTCCTCGACCACGTTGGAGACGAGCTGGTTGTCGGGATTCTGAAAGACCATGCCGACGCTGCGGCGAATCTCGAGCAGCAGGTTCTCGTCCCGCGTGTCCATGCCGTAGACCGTGACGCTGCCGCCCTGCGGCAGCAAAATCGCGTTGAAATGCTTGGCCAGCGTGGATTTTCCGCATCCGTTGTGGCCCAGGATGGCCACAAAGCTGCCCTGCTCGATCGACAGGTCGAGTCCCTCGAAGACCGTCTGCCCCTCGCGTTCGTCCTGGCCGGGGTAGGCGTAGACCAGCTTGTCGGCGATAATTGCCTGTTTTTCCATGATGCTCCTATTTTGCGGCCCAGCGGCCCGTGCTGCCGCAGGGCAGCGCCAGCCCGGAATCGCGCACGGGCAGGCCCAGCTCCCGGCATTCGCTGCCGCCGCCGTGCCGTTTCGTAATCAGCGTGTCGAGAAGATAGCCCAGCACGGACGGCGCGAGGCCGGTCGTGTAGGAATTGATGAGAAAGAAGAGCGGCTCGTCGGACAGGACGCGGGAGACGAGCTCCACAAAGGGATAGAGGTTTTCCTCCAGCTTCCAGATCTCGCCCGAGGGCCCGCGGCCGTAGGACGGCGGGTCCATGATCACCGCGTCGTAGCGCCGTCCCCGGCGCAGCTCGCGTTCGACAAATTTGCCGCAGTCGTCCACGATCCAGCGGACGGGTCTGTCCTCCAGCCCGGAGGCCTTGGCGTTCTCCTTTGCCCAGGCCACCATGCCCTTCGCGGCGTCCACATGGCACACGCTCGCGCCCGCCGACAGCGCCGCGAGCGTCGCCGCGCCGGTGTAGGCAAAGAGGTTCAGGACGCTTACGGGCCGGCCCGCGCCCGCGATCTTGTCGCGGATGAAGTCCCAGTTGGCGGCCTGCTCGGGAAACACGCCCGTGTGCTTGAAGCTCATGGGCTTGCAGTTGAAGACCAGGCTGCCGTAGCGCACCTGCCAGCGGTCCGGCAGGCCGCGGTTCTGCCACTGGCCGCCGCCCTCGTTCGAGCGCAGATACCGCGCGTCGTACTTCTCCCAGCGGGGGTCCAGGCGCGGGGTGGTCCAGATCACCTGCGGGTCCGGCCGCACCAGAATATACCGGCCCCAGCGCTCGAGCTTTTCGCCGCCGGAGGCGTCCAGCACCTCATAGTCTGTCCATTTGTCGGAAAGCCACATGGCAATGCTCCTGATCGAAAGAGATTTTACGGCGTCGTGCCGCCGGTCGTTGTCGTTGTGCCGCCGGTCGCCGCTGTGCCGCCGGTATCTGTTGCTGTGCCGCCCGTGTCGCCCTCTGTCGGCGCAAGCGGGTCCTCGGTCACGGGGTCCGGCTTCGGAATATCGGATTCGGAGTGGACGTAGCACGAAACCGCAATGGAATCGACGTCCGGCGAAACCGCCGAATAGTAGCCGTTGGGGATGACCGCGTTCGGCAGCACATAGCTCTGGTCCTGCACGACGATGCCGCGCACGGGGAACGCGCGGGAGATGTCCAGCAGGCCCGCCTTGTAGGTGGTGTTGCCCGGCACCTGCGAGCAGTACTCGTTGGCCAGATGCCCGGAGGCGGCGCAGATGTCCACCTCCTTGTGCGTTGTGCAGTACTCGGTCGGCACGTCGTAGATGCTCAGCTCCACCGTCACGACCCGGCTTCCGCGCGGGTCCTCGCGGCAGGCCTCGGTGGGCAGCAGGCCGGAATCCTTGCAGACGCTGCACTCGACGACGTTGGTCGGCTTGGTGAAATCCTTGTTCTCCAGGCCCTGGTGCACCTTCTCCATGACCTTTTTCCACAGCACGATGGCCGGGTTCGTATCGGAGTCCGTCAGCACGACCTCCTCGGGGTCGTTGTAGCCGCACCACACGACGCCCGTATAATAGGGCGTGTAGCCGGCAAACCAGCGGTCGAAGTCGCTCGTCGTGGTGCCGGTCTTGCCGGCGACCGTCATGCCGCTCAGCTGGGCGGCGGCGCCGGTGCCGTTGGTGACCGCGTTTTTCAGCATGTCGGTGATATACCAGGCCGTGATGTCCTTCATGGCGACATGCGATTCCTGCGTATTGTCGAGGATCACGTTCTTGCCGGTGGCGTCCATGACCTTCGTGTAGGTCCTGGCCTCGCGGTAGACGCCCTCGTCGGCGAAGGCCGCGTAGGCCGCCGTCATCGCGCGCACCGTCACGCCGTTCGTCAGGCCACCCATCGCCATCGGCGCCAGATCAACGTCGGAATACTTCGTGCCGTCGCTGCTGACGTATTCCGAGATCAGCGTGGACAGGCCCATCTTCTCCTTGGCGAAGCTGTAGCAGAAGTCGGGCGTCAGCTGCGCCGCGATCTTGACGGCGACCGTGTTGAGCGATTCCGCCACGGCATCGCTGACGGAGACAAGGCCGCGATAGGTGGAATCGGAATTCTTGGGCCAGTAGTTGGTGTTTGTAAAGGAATAGGGCGTGTCGTCATAGACCGTCGCCGGCGTGATGATCCCCGTTTCAAGGGCCGGCGCGTAGACGGAGATCGGCTTGATGGTGGAGCCGGGCGACAGCAGGCTCTGCGTGGCCCGGTTGAGGGTCAGGCTGCCCTCCTTCTTCCCGACGCCGCCGGACACGGCGACCACGTCGCCGGATTCGTTGTCCACGATGACGATGCCGGACTGGAGCTGCTGGGAGCTTGCCGTCTTGGGCACGTTGTCGAGATTTTCATAGATCTCGTCCACAGCGGCCTGCACGTCGGGGTTCATCGTGCAGTAGATGGAGTAGCCGCCGGTCATGACCATTTTGTAGACGATGTCGTAGTCGTAGCCCGTCTTGTCGCACAGGTCGTTCACCACGTCGCGGATGACCTGATCGACAAAATAGGAATAGTATTCGCCGTCGCCCGAGTCGGTCTTCTCGCTGCTGGCGTTCTGGAATACCAGCTTCTCCGCGGCGGCCGAATCGTACTCCGCCTGGGTAATCTTGCCCTGCTTGAGCATCTCCGAGAGGATGAGCTGCTGGCGCTCCTTGTTGTTGTCGGGGTTGATATAGGGGTCGTACAGGGATGGGTTGTTCGTGATGCCGATGAGCGAGGCGCACTCGGCCAGGTCGAGATCCTCGACGTTCTTGCCGAAGTAGACCTGCGCCGCGCTCTGCACGCCGTAGCACTTTTCGCCAAGATAGATGATGTTCATATAGTCTTCCAGGATCTCTGTCTTGGTGTGCGATTTTTCAAATTCCAGCGCGCGGAATATTTCGACCAGCTTCCGGCGGACGGTGACCTGCTCCTCGCCCGTGATATTTTTAATGAGCTGCTGGGTGATGGTGGAGCCGCCGGCGCTGCCGGACCCCAGGAACATCTTGATACAGGCCTTGATCGTCGTGTACCAGTCCACGCCCTGGTGCTCCTCGAAGCGCTTGTCCTCGATGGCGATGCAGGCGTTGATGAGGTTCTTCGGCAGCTTGTTGTATTTGACCCAGACGCGGTTTTTGTCGCTGTAGAGCTTCTGCAGCACGACCTGCTCGCCGGTCTTTGGGTCCTGGCAGTAGATCGTCGTCGTCTGATCCAGCGCGAAGCCCTCGAGGGAGAAGGGAATCTGCGAGGACAGATCGTTTTTGACATAGAGCGCGAACAGGCAGGTAAATACGAGCAGCGTCAGAAACAGTACCAGAAATATCGTACCGATCGTCTTGCCGAATACAGCCCAGCCATGTCTGGCCCGGCTGTGTTTCCGCGGATAGGCTTCCGGATTGGTTTTGGACATAGAAGAGTTCCTCCAAGGCGCGAACGCGGCCGGTTTTCAATGATTCTGCGTCAAACCGGCGGTCAGCATACACCATTGTAATTTTCTATTCGTATATTATAACATGGCTGTCAATTCTTTTGGAAACAAATTTTAAACAATGCGCGTCCGCGCCCGCCGGCGCATGAATGGAAAAAAGCGGGGCATGCTATCGGAACAGATTTATAAGACTGGACGGATGCGCGATGAAAAACACATGGCTGCCCGCGCTGGCGCTGGCGCTGCTGCTTGCGGCGCCTGCCTACACGCTCGGCGTCCGGGACGGACAGATCGCCTGGCGCGGCGCGGCGCCGGACGGCTGGCACCTGACCGGCGCGAGCGCGGACGCGCTGCCCGCCGCCGCGGACCGCGCGGCGCTGTCGCAGGGACTCGTATTCGGCACGCGCGCCGCCCTGACGCGCGCGCTGGAGGATTTCTGCTCCTGAGCGCGGCAAATTTGCGCCCGGAAAGGGCCGTAAACAAATTCCTCTTGATTTTGCAGCTGCCGGGTATTAAAATAGAACCATCAAAAGAAGTGTACGGAGGCTCCTCACATGGATCAGGAATATGGCGACGACTATATCACCATCACCGATGAAGACGGCAAGGAATACGAGCTGGAGGTCCTGGCGGAGCTGGATTACAACGGCAGCCACTATCTCGCGCTTGTCCCCGCCGACGCAGACGGGGCCGAGGGAAACGACGACGAGCTGGAGGTCAGCATCCTTCGCTCCGTCGAAGAGAACGGCGAGGAAATGCTCGAGACGATCGACGACGAAAAGGAACTCGACGAGGTCTACAAGGCCCTCATGGACATGGTCTATGAGGAGGAACAGAATTCAGACGAAGAAAAATAGCGGCGGTTCCCTGCGGGGTGCGTGACGGGTCCTCTTAAACCCACATTATAACTCAGGGATGCTGTACGTCTTCCGTGGATCGCAGGCCTCCTGCTCCGGCGCGCATGCGCGCCGGGCGGATGTTGGAAGCGATGAAGCGGCGGAGAGGCAACCCACCTGCCCGATTCGTGCAGGTTATAATTGGATTCGCACGGCTTTTGCGGGGCTTCCCGGCGGTTCCCGCCTCCTTTGGGAGGCGGGAATTTATTTTATCAAACGCACTTGAAAGTGCAGCGTATTTTCGCTATAATACGCATTGTATCGCTTTGGGGCTGTCTGCCCGGGCGAAAACTCCGACAATGAGAGGAATGATCCCGAATGAGCGCATCGCGCGAAAAGAGCAGGCGCAAGGAGCAGCCCGACAATGCGGGCAGCAAAAAGAAGGGCATGAGCAAGGGCCTGAAGTGGACGATTGTCGTCGTCTGCGCGGTTCTGGTGATCGCCGTCATCACGTTTTTCACCATGCTGACGAGCGGCTTCTTCGTCACCCATACCACGGCCGCCGTTGTTGACGGGCACAGCATCTCGCCCGCAATGGTGAACTATTTCTATAAGGATGCCTACAACACCTTCTACCAGAATTACTCCAGCTACATCAGCTACATCCTCGACACCACCAAGGCGCTCGACGAGCAGGTCTACGATCAGGATACCGGCGAGACCTGGGCCGATTACTTCACCGACGAGGGCCTGAAGAACGCTTCTCAGGTCTACGCCATTTACGACGAGGCCATCAAGAAGGGCTACACGCTCACAGCCGACGACCAGTCGAGCATCGATTCCACGATCGCCACCTCGAAGTCCTACGCCACCTCCTACGGCTACTCGCTCGACGCGTTTTTGGCCGCGCAATACGGCAACGGCTGCAACGAGAAGACCTACCGGTCCTATCTCGAGCTGACCACGGTCGCCCAGAGCTATGCCAAGCAGATCTATAACGGCTTCACCTACACGCAGGACGACCTGAAAACCGAATACGCCGCCAATCCCAACACCTATGACGGCGTGGATTTCCGCGTATTCCCCGTGACCGCGTCCCTGTTTGCCACGACGGATACGACGTCCGACAGCGCCTCTGACGCGTCCTCGTCCGCCGCGTCCTCGTCCGCCGCTTCCTCGTCCGCCGCTTCTTCCTCCGCCGCTTCTTCCTCCGCCGATACGTCGGCTGCCGATGCGGAGGTCGCCGCCAAGGAAGAGGCCATGGCTTCCTCCATGGCCGAGGCTGCCAAGGGCGATGAGCAGGCGTTCATCGACCAGGCGTATCAGAACGCCTCCTCGGACACCAAGGATTCCTACAAGGACGACGCCTACTCGCTCAAGAGCGATATCCGCTACAGCAGCGCAACCAGCAGCTACAATCAGGACCTGGCCGACTGGCTGTTCGATTCCTCCCGCCAGAATGGCGACACGACCTACATTGCGGGCAATGACGGCTACTTCGTCGCCTTCTATGTCGGCCGCGAGACGCACGATTACAACCTCGTGAACGTCCGTCACATCCTCATCTCCGTCTCCGACACCACCGACACCACGGCCATGGACACCGCGAAGGCGAAGGCCGAGGATCTGCTTGCGCAGTACGAAGCCGGCGACAAGACCGAGGACGCGTTCGCGGCGCTCGCCAAGGCGAACTCCGAAGACACCGGCACCGCCGCCAACGGCGGCCTGTATGAGAACGTTGTACCCGGCGCGACCGTCACGAGCTTCAACGACTGGTGCTACGATTCGGCCCGCAAGCCCGGCGACACCGGCGTCATTGAAAGCACCTACGGCTACCACGTCATGTACTTCGTGAACGCCGACGGCACCAACTACCGCGACTATCTGGTCGAAAACGGACTGCGCAGCGGCGACTACTCCGACTGGACCACCTCCGTCACGGGCAGCGTGACCTACACGCAGAACGCGCTCGGCATGCGCTTCACCACGAAGTAACCGCTCCCCGGAATAAAAGTTCCCTCCGCTGCCCATACTGGCGGCGGAGGGATTTTTTATGAAAAAAGCAAGCTTCTGGCGCTGCGCGGCGGCGGGCGCGGCGGCGGGCTTCGTCAACGGCTTTTTCGGCGCGGGCGGCGGCATGGTGCTCGTGCCCCTGCTCATCCGTCTGGCCGGTCTCGACGACCGGGATGCGTTTGCCTCCGCCGTCGCCGTCATTCTGCCGCTCTGCGCCGTCTCCATCGCCATGTACGCGCTGCACGCGGCCCTGCCCGCGCGCGAGGCGCTGCCGTACCTGCTGGGCGGCGCGGGCGGCGGCGTGCTGGCGGGGCTTCTTTTTCAGAAGGTGCCCGTGCGCTTTCTGCATCTGGGCTTGGGCGCGCTCATCGTCTATGGCGGCCTGCGGCTGATCCTATGCTGAGCTTCTGGCTTGCGGCCGCGGCCGGACTGCTGTGCGGCGTGCTGTCGGGCTTCGGCGTCGGCGGCGGCACACTGCTCATGGTGTGGATGACGGTCGCCCTTTCGCTCGAGCAGAAGCTCGCGCAGGGCGTCAATCTGCTCTTTTTCCTCCCGACCGCAGCCGCGGCGCTCGTGTTCCACGCAAAGCGGCGGCGCGTCGTCTGGCGCGCCGTTCTGCCGGCCGCCCTGTTCGGCTGCCTGACCGCGGCGCTCGGGGCGGCGCTCGCGCTCGGCGTGGCTTCCGCGCTCCTGCGGAAGCTCTTCGGCGCGTTCCTCATCCCCGTCGGCCTGTCCGAGCTCTGGCGCGGCCTCCGAAGGGAATCCGGAAAAAAAGAAGCGTGAAGAATTTTTATCGCGCGGCGATTGCTGCATTCTTCACGCTTCTCCCGATCTTATTCCGCCGCTTTGAACGGCTTCTCCACATACTTATAATACGGTATCAAAAATTCAAAGTCCTTTTTGAGCAGCTCCGCCAGCTCATGGGAATAGGAAATCGCGTCATACTTCCGGTCGCAGCAGAGCGCCCAGGATTTTTTGTTGTACCACGGGCCGAGTCCGTCGTCGGCATGGCCCTTCGGGCGGGCATAGCTGTCCCCCTCCAGGCGGAATGTCGTCTGCGCGCGGTACGCGGCGTCCAGCTTCTCCAGCGCCGCGGGAGCACGGTCGATCTCGCGGCGGTATGCCGCCATCTGCGCGGCCGAGGCGCAGTAGAAGCCCATGCCGTAACCGTAGCCGTCTGCTCCCAGTTCAAAATAGAAGCAGGGCACCGTCCCCTCCCAGTCGTCCGTCTGGAAGGAAAACCACAGGTGGTCGTTGAGCGGCGGCGCGCCGTGCAGTCGTCTGGCGTCCTTGTAGACGCGCGAGATGTGCACGTTGAGCTTCAGCTCGGGATGCTTTTCCAGAAACCAGTCGAGCAGCTCGTCCGCGAGCGCGCGAACCGGCTCCTGCACGGCGCTGCGAAATTCCGGTTTGTTCTCCGCGAGCCACTCGCGGCTGTTGTTGAGGCGGATCTTCCAGAAGAAGTCCACCGTTTCGTCACGAAATCCGTTAAACATGTTCCGAGTCCTTTCGATTGCGGAGCCAGGCCAGATACCCCTCCAGAATGAGCGAGGCCGCCACCGCGTCCACGGTGTTCTTCCGCTTCTTTCCGCGGCATTGGTTGTCCGTCAGGATCTGGTGCGCCTCGATGGTCGTCCGGCGCTCGTCCCACAGCACGGGCTCCATGCCGCACGTCTGTTTCAGAAGCGCCGCGAAGTCGCGGTACAGCCCCGCGCGGGCGCCCTCGGAGCCGTCCATGTTCTTCGGGAAGCCGAGCACCAGCGTGTCGACCCCGTTCTCCCGCACCAGCGCCGCGAGCTGCTCCGCCGTTTTCTGCGGGTTCCACGAATGGATGACCGCGGTCTTGCCGGTCAGCATGCCGAGGCTGTCCGAGATGGCGGCGCCGGTTCTCGCGTCGCCGTAGTCGATGGCCATGATTTTCATAAGCGCACCTCCGAATTCCGGAGCCAGTATACCACAAACGCGGCCGAAACGGAACCGGAAAATCGTGCTCCCGTCCGTTTTGCGGCCGCCATGAAATTTTCCGCAAATTTTTGTTGACCCGCGAAACCATCTGTGATAGAATAATCGCACCTGCGCAAAAGGGCGTATTCTGCCCTTTTGACCCGCGGATGGATGCCATGTAGTTTCGGCGTCCGCTAAATTTTTGATAGCCGCGGGGTTACAGGGAGGCAAAGTTTAAGGAGGTGCCGAGTATGCGCGTGAAGGTTACGCTCAGATGCAACGAGTGCAAGCAGAGAAACTACAATACCATGAAAAACAAGAAGAACGACCCCGACCGTCTGGAAATGAAGAAGTATTGCAGATTCTGCAAGAAGCACACGCTCCACAGCGAGACGAAGTAAGCGGAAAGGGTGATTGACAACATGGCAGAAGCGAAAAAGGAAAACTTCTTTGCCCGCACAGGCAAGCGCATCAGCCGCTGGTTCCGCGAAATGAAAAGCGAGCTGAAAAAGGTCGTATGGCCCACCAAGAGCCAGATGATCAACAACACCGTCATCGTTCTCGTCTGCGTCCTGATTGTCGGCATCTTTATCTGGGTGTTCGACGCGGTCGGCGGCGTCGTGGTGAACGGCATTATCACCCTCTTCAAAGGCTAGGGATCGTCATGGCGGAAGGTGCAAAATGGTATGTCGTCCATACCTATTCCGGCTATGAAAATACCGTAAAGGCCACCATCGACAAGACGATCGAGACCCGCCACCTGGAAGATCTCATCCACGTCGTCTCCATCCCGATGGAGACCGTCACCGAGATCACGGACAACGGCCCCAAGACGTACGACCGCAAGGTCTTCCCCGGCTACGTGCTCATCAAGATGATCATGTCGGACGAGACCTGGTACATCGTCAAGAACGTGCGCGGCGTCACCGGCTTTGTCGGCGAGGGCACCAAACCCACGCCGCTGACCGAGGAAGAGGTTGCGCAGCTCGGCGTTGAAAAGCACGAGGTCGTCGTGGCCTATACAGAGGGCGACAGCGTCAAGATCAACGACGGCCCGCTGACCTCCTTTGTCGGCGTAGTCGATTCGGTGGACATCGAAAAGAACAAGGTCCGCGTTATTGTTTCCATGTTCGGACGCGAGACCCCCGTGGAGCTGGAGCTCGATCAGGTCGAACTGGTCAAGGCCTAGCCAAGGAACGTGGGAGGGGCTTTGCCCCGCCAAAAATACGCGCGAGCGTATCACCACATTTTTTCAGGAGGTGCTATTATGGCACAGAAAGTAACTGGTTATATCAAACTGCAGATTCCGGCAGCGAAAGCGACTGCCTCTCCCCCTGTTGGCCCGGCGCTCGGCCAGCATGGCGTGAATATTTCTCAGTTTATCAAGGAATTCAATGAACGCACCAAGGATCAGGCCGGGTTCAAGATCCCCGTCGTCATCACGGTATACGCCGACCGCAGCTTCTCCTTCATCACCAAGACGCCCCCGACCCCGACGCTCATTCTGAAAACTCTGGGCATCGAAAAGGGCTCCGGCGTCCCCAACAAGACGAAGGTCGCAACCATCACCAAGGCGCAGGTCAGGGAAGTTGCCGAACGGAAAATGCCTGATCTGACCGCCAACGACATCGAAGCCGCCATGAGCCAGGTTGCCGGCACTTGCCGCAGCATGGGCATCGTCGTAGCCGACTGACCGCTTGACCGAGGTGCATCGGCGACAGGCCGAGCCTCATAAATACGTGGGAGGATTTATTCCGAATCACCACCAAGGAGGAAAAAACATTGTTCAGAGGTAAAAAATATTCCGACAGCGCGAAGCTGATCGACCGCAGCGTTCAGTACGAGGTTGCGGACGCGATGGCGCTTGTCGTCAAGACCGCCACCGCCAAATTTGACGAAACCGTGGAAGTCCACATCAAGCTGGGCGTCGACTCCCGCCACGCCGACCAGCAGGTCCGCGGCGCCATCGTCCTGCCCAACGGCACCGGCAAGACCCGCAAGGTCCTCGTATTCGCCAAGGACGCCAAGCTGCAGGAAGCGCTCGACGCGGGCGCCGATTACGCCGGCGGCATGGAGCTTGTGGAAAAGATCACGAAGGAAAACTGGTTCGACTTTGACGTCGTCGTCGCAACGCCCGATATGATGGGCATTGTCGGCCGTCTCGGCAAGGTCCTCGGCCCGAAGGGCCTGATGCCCTCCCCCAAGGCCGGCACCGTGACCCCCAACGTGACCGCCGCCGTCCGCGAGATCAAAGCCGGTAAAATCGAGTACCGTCTCGACAAGACCAACATCATCCACTGCCCGATCGGCAAGGCTTCCTTCGGCCCCGAGAAGCTCGCGGAGAACTTCAACACCCTCATGGGCGCCGTCATCAAGGCCAAGCCCTCCGCCGCCAAGGGCCAGTATGTGAGAAGCTGCGTTCTGGCGTCCACCATGGGCCCGGGCGTCAAGGTCTCCACCGCGAAATTCTGATTTTCAAAGATTTTCCTTGACATTCTCCCCTTTTTTGTTATAATAGACAAGCTGCCATAGACAGCAGGAGGCTTTTGCCGCAATGGGTCCGCCCATCCTGCCGAGGTTCGCGAAATGCAAGCATTTTGTGTCCTCACGCCTATGGCGTGGGGACATTTTTTACTGGAGGTGACATTCATGCCCAACGCAAAGGTACTGGAAAGCAAAAAGACCGTTGTAGACGCGCTGTCCGACAAGATCCAGAAGGCGACCTCCGCCGTTTTCGTGGATTACAAGGGCATCACGGTCGCACAGGATACCGCGCTGCGCCATCAGTTCCGCGCCGCGAATGTCGAGTACGCGGTTGTCAAGAACACGCTCACCCGTCTGGCCGCCCAGAAGGCCGGCTATCACGAGTTCGATGAGCTGCTCAACGGCACCACGTCCATGGCATCCACGACCGGCGACCCGATCGCTCCCGCGCGCGTCGTATGCGAATTTGCAAAGAAGAACAAGAACATCATTTCGATCAAGGGCGGCCTCGTAGAAGGCAAGGCTCTTTCCGCGGAACAGCTCATGTCCTTCGGCGAGCTGCCCTCCAAGGACGCGCTCGTCTCTCAGGTGCTCGGCACCTTCCTCGCGCCCATCACTTCCCTGGCCGTGGTTCTCAATCAGATCCTCGAGTCCAAGGGCGGCGCTCCCGCGGAAGCGGAAGCCTGATTCCAAACACATTAACGATTAATTGGAGGTAATTTATTATGGCATCCGAAAAAGTAACCGCTCTGATTGAAGAAGTCAAGGGTCTGACCGTTCTGGAGCTCTCCGAGCTCGTCCACGCTCTGGAAGAAGCCTTCGGCGTTTCCGCCGCTGCCGCCGCTGTCGCCGCTCCCGCTGCCGGCGCCGCGCCCGCTGAGGAAGAGAAGACCGAGTTCGACGTCGTCCTGAAGGAATGCGGCGCGAACAAGATCGCCGTCATCAAGGTTGTCCGCGCTCTGACCGGCCTCGGCCTGAAGGAAGCCAAGGAAATCGTCGATGCCGCTCCGAAGACCCTCAAGGAAGGCGTCGCCAAGGAAGAAGCCGAAAAGATCGTCGCCGATCTCAAAGAAGCCGGCGCGACTGCGGAGCTCAAGTAATTTTTCTTCAACAGCCGGAATCCGGTCCGCCGGATTCCGGCTGTTTCTCTGCCCGGCGGACCGTGCTATTGACTTGCCGGCATTCTCATGTTATAAGAAGTACAGAGGCGTCCGGCGGACATCCGATCTGCCGGAGGGCGCCTCCAATTTTATCGGGTGAATCCCGCAAAATCTGGAGGTAAACAATGAAGAGAAAACTCGTATCCCTGCTGCTTGTTCTTTGTATGGTCCTGTCGCTGTCCGCCGCCGCGTTCGCGGCCGACACCACCGCGGCAGTCACCGCGGCGAAGCTGCCCTTCACCGATGTGGCAGCCGGCGCATGGTATTACGACGCCGTATCCTATACATACGGGGCCGGCCTGTTCAAGGCTTCGTCCAGCGGCGCTTTCCTGCCCGGCAGCGCCATGACCCGCGCCATGTTTGTGACCGTCCTCTACCGGCAGGCCGGAAGCCCCGCCGTTGAGGGCGCCGACGCGGCCGTGTGGTATGACGCGGCGGTGAAGTGGGCCAAGACGTCGGGCATTTCCGACGGCTCCGACCTGAACGGCTCCGTCACGCGCGAGCAGTTCGTCACGCAGCTCTACCGCTATACCCAGCTCAAGAAGCTCGGCATGGGCCGCAGCGAGAGCTACAGCGCCTTTAAAGACGCCGCGAAGGTCGATACCTGGGCGGACGCCGCCATGCAGTGGGCTGTCGGCAGCGGCATCGTCACCGGCTCCGACTCCATGCTCAATCCGCTCGCCAAAATCACCCGCGCCGAGGCCGCGTCGATCCTGTACCGCTACCTGACCGGCGACGCCACCAAATACACAGAGACCGTCGTCACCGTCACCTCCGCCGACGGCACGGCCATTCCCGCCACCCTCTGCGTTCCCGTCTCCGCGACGAACGCCCCCGGCGTCGTGATGCTCCACGGCACGGGCTCCGCCCGCGATGAGGCCGGCAACGGCTACAAGACCGCGGCTCCGATTCTCGCCGCCCAGTACGGCGTCGCCACCATCCGCATCGACTTCCGCGGCAACGGCGACTCCAAGGCCGACTACATGACCTACACCTTCCAGACCGCCGTCGAGGACGCGGTCGCTGCCGCCAAGTACCTGGGCGCTCTCCCCACCGTCGATGAGAACAAGCTCGGCGTCATGGGCTGGAGCCAGGGCGGCACGGATGCTCTGCTCGCCGCGGGCGAACACCCCGAGGTCTTCAAGTGCGTCGTCACCTGGGCCGGCGCGCCCGATCTGAGCATGATGCTCACCGACGCCGACTATGCAGCCGCCAAGAAGGACGGCTACTTCGTCATGAAATTCGACTGGCGCACCGATCTGAAGGTCAGCCTGCAGTGGTGCGAGGACGTCAAGAACACCGACGTGCTGAAGGTCTTCAAGGACGGCTACACGGGCCCGGTGCTCGCCATCGCCGGCAAGAAGGACACGACCGTCGATCCGGAGTGGTCGAACAAGATCGTGGCCGCCTCCTCCAATAAGGCCAGCGCCACGCACTTCATCGACGGTATGGATCACACCTTTAATGTCTTCTCCGAGACAGATCTCCACAGCCTCATGAACGCGATCCAGGCCACCGGCACCTATTTCCAGACGAACCTCAAATAATCCGCAGAACCATGCGCGGGGACGGCTCTCAGCCGTCCCCGCACAGTTTTTTCGTTCCGCCGCGAAAAGGGCGTCCCCGTCTCCCCCGCTCCGCCGCGATTGCTTTTCCGCAGGCGCAACCCGCAAAAAAAAGCACCGGCCCGAAGGCCGGTGATTTTTGCGGGAGCGCCCTGCGCTTCCCGGTGGTGCGAGAGAGGAGACTTGAACTCCCACGACGATTGTCACACGCCCCTCAAACGTGCCTGTCTACCAATTCCAGCACTCTCGCATTTCTGAGGGCTTGTTTATTATAATAACATCCGATGGTTTTGTCAACCAGATTTTTTCGCGGCGTGCAAACAGGCCGCCGGACGCGTCCAGCTTTTTTCTCTTGCGAAAGGCGTGCGAGTCTGTTATAATGCAAAATGTATCGTCTGGATGGAAAGCGGGGATGTCCTTGCCAAAGTTTTTTATCCCTGAGGACGCCGCGCAGCAGGGCTTTCTGGTTCTGACCGGCGATAACGCCGAGCATGCGCGGGTTTTGCGTCTGCGCTGCGGCGACGGGGTGACCGTCTGTGACGGCTCCGGCGCCGATTACGACTGCACCGTGAGCGACGTGAGCCCCGGAAGGATCAGTCTGGTCGTGCGGGGCAAAACCGCCTCTTCCTCTGAACCGGCGGTCTTTTGCAGCGTCTACATGGCTTTTCCCAAGCAGGACAAACTCGAGCATGTCATTCAGAAGGCGACGGAACTCGGCGCGTGCGAGATCGTCGCCTTTCCCTCCGCGCGCTGCGTGTCGAAGCCGGATGAATCTTCGCTCCCCAAAAAGCTCGAGCGCTGGCAGAAAATTGCGGCGGCCGCCGCCGGACAGTCCGGCCGGGGCCGAATCCCGCAGGTATCGGCGCTCGGTTCATTCCGGGAGGCCGTCGAGCGGGCGGCCGGCGCGGAGCTGCCGCTTTTCCCCTACGAAATCGAGCGGGCGCTCACCCTTCGCGCGGCTGTGCGCGGCGCGCCCTTCCGCAGCGCCTCGGTGATGACCGGCCCGGAGGGCGGCTTCACGCCCGAGGAAGCTGAATTCGCGCGGGCGGCCGGGCTTCGGCTCTGTACGCTCGGGCCGCGCATCCTGCGATGCGAGACCGCTCCCCTCTGCGCCCTGACCGCCGTCCTCTACGACGCGGGTGCATTCGACTGAGCGGATATTATGACAACCACACAAGGACGGAATAACATGGCAAAGAAGACGAACAGGACTGTAAAAAAACCGCAGGGCAAACCCGCCTCCGACGACGCGGCCGTCTGGAAGGTGCTCGGCGCGCTGGTGCTGATGATTGTCAGCCTCATCGTGCTGAATAAGACCGCCTCGCTCTACGATACCTCCGGCGGATTTGACATCGTCCACCCCGGCTCCAGACTCTGCGTCATCATCTGCGCGGTTCTGCTGGCGGCGTCGGTCATCCTGCCGCTGCTCTGGCGGCGTCCGGTTGTGCGGACGGTCTGCCTGTACGTATTTGCGCTCTCCCTTCTGTGGGGGCTGACGGGCCTGGTGCTGCGCCTCTACTGGACAGACGAGATGGTTTTCCTGTACTTCCTGCACAGTCTGTTCTACTGCTCCTATATGATCTACCAGCTCTACCAGACCGAGTTCTTCCTCGTGACGCTCGTGGCCGGCTTCTCGGGCGGGCTGTTCTATCGCTTCTCGCGCGGCATCTCGGCGTCGTTTCCGGGCATTTTCCTGTGCGCGGCGCTCGCTCTGAGCGTTGTGTGCGCGTGCGTGCTGGGCCATCTGGCCGGCAAGAACAGCGGCCTGCTGACTCTGGGCAGCCGGAAGTTCCGCGTTTTCCCCGCGATCTTCAATCCCCTCATGCTCTACATCGCCTGCGCGATCTGCCTGGTCTGCCTGATCGCGGGTCTGCTGCTGGGTTCCCTGTTCTTCTACTACTGCATGTTCGCCGTGATCGCGCTGGAGCTCGTCGCGGCTGTGTACTACACCTTCCAGCTCCGGTAAACAAGCCCTCATATCCCCGCCTTCCCGTCCATAAACTGGACGGGAAGGTGATTTTTTTGCGCGCCAAACGCTCCATTCTTCAAAACGCGCTGCTGCTGACGTGCGCGCATCTGTTTCTGCGCTGCGTCGCGCTCCTGTTCCAGACCGTGCTGGCCCGGCGGCTCGGCGCGGGCGGCATGGGGCTTCTGCAGCTCCTGCTGAGCGCCGGCGCGCTGGCCGCGGCGCTCGCGATGGCCGGCGTGCGCACCGCCGCGACCTGCCTGTGCGCCCAGGAGCTCGGCGGCGGAAGGCCGGCGGGCATCCGCGCCGCCGTCCGCTGCTGCGCGCAATACGCGCTGGCCGCGTCGTGCGCCGCGTGGCTGGCTCTGTGGCTGCTGGCCGGATTTGTGGCGGAGCGCTGGCTTCACGACGCCTCCGCCGTGCCCGCCCTGCGCCTGCTGGCCGTCTTTCTGCCGGCGAGCTCCCTGTGCGCGGTCCTGTCCGGATACTGCACCGCCTGCTCGCATATCCGCCGTCTGGCCGCTCTGGAGATCGCCGAGCAGCTGCTCGCGCTGCTGCTGACACTCGCGCTGCTCTTTTTCCGGGCGGACGGCAGTCCGGTGCGCTGCTGCTGCGCCGTGGTGCTCGGCAGCGGGTTGGCGGAGCTCGTCTCCGACGCCGCGCTGTACGCGCTCTTCCGGCGCGACTTTGCCGGCGTGCCGCGGGTGCGCGCGGACGGCATGCGGGCGCGCTTCCGGCGGCTGTGCCTGCCGCTGGGTCTGAGCGAATGCCTGCGGGCGGGGCTCGGGACGCTGGAGCAGTTTCTCATTCCCTGGGGCCTCGTCCTGTCCGGCCTTACGCGGGCGGCCGCGCTGAGCCGCTACGGGCTGCTGCGCGGGATGGTGTTTCCGCTGCTCATGTTTCCGGCCGCGGCGCTCTTCTCGCTCGCGGAGCTGCTGGTGCCGGAGCTGGCGCGGTGCGGCGCGGCGGCCAGGACGGAGCGCATCCGGTCGCTGGCCGCGGCCTGCCTGCGCGTGGGGTTCGTCTACACCGCCGCCGCGGCTGCGCTTTTGTATCTGCTTGCGGACCCGCTGGGCCTGCTTCTGTACGGCAATCCGGACGTCGGGCTGTGGCTGCGGCTGTTCGCGCCCATGGCCCTGTTTTTGTACATGGACGCGCTCGTGGACGCGATGAACAAGGGGCTGGGCAGGCAGGCGGCCTGCGCGCGCATCAATCTGCTCACCTCCGGGCTCGATGTGCTGCTGCTGGCGCTGCTGCTTCCGCGGTTCGGCATGGCCGGCTACTGCGTCTGCTTTCTGGCCACCCACCTGCTCAATTTTGCCCTCAGTCTGCGTCTGCTGCTGCGCGCGCTGAAGCTGTCCCTGCGCGTTTCGTCCGCCTGCCGGGCCGCGTTCTGCGCGCTGCTGGCGGCTGGCGCGTGCCGGTGCTTTCCCGTGCCGGCCGCGCCGCTGGCGCAGGCCGCCCTGTTTTCCGCCGTGTTTCCGGCCGTGCTGCTGCCGATGCTGGCGCTGACGCGCGCGCTCGCGCCGGAGGACCGGCTGCGCCTGCGCCGCGCCGTGCCCGCCCTTGACTTTCGCGCGAAATAGCCATACAATACTTGCGAAAAACCGAGAAAGAAGGGCCCGCCATGTTTTTCTTCCGCAACGACTATTCCGAGGGCGCGCATCCTGCCGTACTGGAGGCGCTCGCAAAAACCAATCTGGAATCCACCCCCGGCTACAGCCGCGACGCGCACTGCGAGCGCGCCGCCGGGATCATCCGCGCGCGCTTTTCCTGTCCGGATGCCGACGTGCATTTTCTGCCCGGCGGCACGGTCACGAACATGGCGGCGATCGCCGCGTTTCTCCGCCCCTGGGAGGCCGTGATTGCAGCCTCCACCGGACACATCGGCGTGCATGAATCCGGCGCCATCGAGGGCTCCGGCCACAAGGTCTGCGCGATCCCCGCGCCCGAGGGCAAGCTGACGCCCGCGCTCATCCGCGAGGTCGCGGACGCGCACAGGAGCGGCGACGACGGGCACATGGTGGAGCCGCGCATGGTCTACCTGTCCGACGCCACCGAGCTCGGCACCATCTATAAAAAGGCGGAGCTGGAGGCCATCTCCCAGACCTGCCGCGAGCTGGGCCTCTATCTCTACCTCGACGGCGCGCGCATGGCGGCCGCGCTCGTGTGCCCGGGCAGCGACGTGTCGCCGTGTGATTTCTCCCGCCTGTGCGACGCGTTCTACATCGGCGGCACCAAGGACGGGCTTCTCTTCGGCGAGGCGCTCGTGATCGCCAATCCCCTGCTGAAGCCGCATTTCCGCAACGTGATGAAGCAGCGCGGCGGCATGATGGCCAAGGGTCGTCTGCTGGGCGTGCAGTTTGAGGCGTTTTTTGAAAACGAGCTGTGGCTGTCCATGGCGGAGCACGCGGCGCAGGCCGCCGCGCGGCTGTCCGCGGCCCTGGCGGACAAGGGCTATCCCATGCTCGCGCCCGCGTGCACAAACCAGCTCTTCCCCATCCTGTCCGACGAAAAGATCGCCGTGTTGGAGCGCGACTTCTCCTTTGAGCTGAACGAGCGGATTGACGCGGCGCACACCGCTGTCCGCTTCGTGACCTCCTGGGCCACGACCGACGAGGCCGTGGACGCGCTGATCGCGGCGCTGTGAGCGCGCTCGTCCACCCGATTCCGCCCGTGTACGACGGCAATTCGCGCGTGCTGATTCTGGGCTCGTTTCCGTCGGTCAAATCCCGGGAGACGATGTTCTTCTACGGACACCCGCAGAACCGCTTCTGGCCGCTGCTGGCGGGTCTTCTGGGCGCGCCCGTGCCCGCGTCCGTCGCGGAGAAAAAGGCGCTCCTGCTCGCGCGCGGCGTCGCTCTGTGGGACGTGATCGCGCGCTGCGAGATCACGGGCTCCAGCGACAGCAGCATCCGGAACGCCCTCCCGAACGACCTCGGCCCGATCCTCTCGGCGGCGCCCATCCGCGCAATCTTCTGCAACGGGCAGACCGCCTGGACGCTGTATGAGAAGTACCTGCTCCCCGCCACAGGGCGGCAGGCGCAGCGGCTGCCCTCGACCAGCCCCGCGAACGCGGGCTGCTCCATGGAGCGGCTCGCGGGCGAATGGCGTGCGATTTTGCCATTTCTGGATTGACAAGCGGCGGTTTGTACCGTATAATGTCCCCAATGGCGATGACGAAGAGGGACGAGATCAGGCGCTTTCAGAGAGCCGGCGGGCGGTGCAAGCCGGCAGCGAAGGGTTTCAGGTCCTATGGCTTCCAAGCCGGGAGTTCGAGGCGGCATGCCGCGTCAGGGCTCTCCGCGTATGCTGCGTGAGTGCAGGGGAGCTGCAGGGCTCCAGAGCGGCGTCCATCCGGGCGCAATTTGAGTGGTACCGCGGAAGCTGACAGCTTTCGTCTCAAAGTTTTGAGACGAAAGCTGTTTTTATTTGGAAAGGAGTCCCCTTTTATGAGCTATCAATTGGACACCAAGTGCGTACAGGGCGGCTATACGCCCGGAAACGGCGAGCCGCGCCAGATTCCGATCATCCAGAGCACGACCTTCAAATACGACACGTCCGAGCAGATGGGCAAGCTCTTTGATCTCGAGGCCAGCGGCTACTTCTATTCCCGCCTGCAGAACCCCACCAACGACCGCGTCGCGGCGAAGATCTGCGCGCTCGAGGGCGGCACGGCGGCCATGCTGACGAGCTCCGGCCAGGCGGCCAACTTCTTTGCCCTGTTCAATCTCTGCTCCTGCGGCGACCACATCGTTGCCTCGTCGAGCATCTACGGCGGCACGTTCAACCTCATCTCGGTCACGATGGCGAAAATGGGCATCGAGGCCACCTTCGTCGGGCCCAACTGCTCCAGAGAGGAGCTGGACGCCGCCTTCCGGCCGAACACCAAATGCGTCTTCGGCGAGACGATCGCCAACCCCGCGCTGACGGTGCTGGACATCTCGCTGTTCGCCGAGGCCGCGCACCGGCACGGCGTGCCGTTTATCATCGACAACACCTTTGCCACGCCCGTCAACTGCCGTCCGATCGAGTGGGGCGCGGACATCGTGACGCACTCGACCACGAAGTATATGGACGGCCACGGCGCGGCCCTCGGCGGCGCGATCGTGGACGCCGGGCGCTTCGACTGGATGGCGCACAGCCAGAAATTCCCCGGCCTGTGCCAGCCGGACGAGAGCTACCACGGCATCACCTACGCCGAGCGGTTCGGCAGGGAGGGCGCGTTCATCACCAAGGCCACCGCGCAGCTCATGCGCGACTTCGGCTCCGCCCAGTCGCCGCAGAGCGCGTTCATCCTCAATCTCGGCCTCGAGAGCCTGCATGTGCGCGTGGCGCGCCACTGCGAGAACGCGCAGGCCGTCGCGGAGTTCCTCAGCCGCCATGAAAAGGTCGCGCATGTGCACTACTGCGGTCTGCCCGGCGACCCCTACCACGAGCTGGCGCAGAAATACCTGCCGCACGGCTCCTGCGGCGTCGTGTCGTTCGAGCTGAAGGGCGGGCGCGAGGCCGCCGGCCGGTTCATGGCCGCGCTGCGGCTGGCCGCCATCGAGACGCACGTGGCCGACGCGCGCACCTGCTGTCTCAACCCCGCTACCTCGACGCACCGCCAGATGACGGACGAGCAGCTCGCCGCCGCGGGCGTCCCGGCCGGCATGGTGCGCTATTCCTGCGGGCTGGAAAACAAAGAAGATCTGATCGCCGACCTGTCCCAGGCGCTCGATCAGATCGGATAAAAGGAAGGGTTCCTCATGCCGATCAAAATACCGAACAATCTCCCGGCGGTCGAAACGCTGCAGCGGGAAAACATTTTCGTCATGACCGAGGACCGCGCCGTCACGCAGGACATCCGGCCCCTGCAGATTCTCGTCCTCAATCTCATGCCGAAAAAGATTCAGACCGAAACGCAGCTCAGCCGCCTTCTCGGCAATACCCCGCTGCAGATAGACCTGGAGCTGATCTCGACCAAGAGCCACGAGTCCGTCAACACGCCGCCGGAGCACCTGCACTCGTTCTACAAGACGTTCGACGACGTAAAAGGCCGCTACTACGACGGCATGATTATCACCGGCGCGCCGGTGGAGCATCTGGCGTTCGAGCAGGTGGACTACTGGGACGAGCTGTGCCGGATTATGGAGTGGACCAAGACGCACGTCCATTCCACGTTCCACATCTGCTGGGGCGCGCAGGCGGCCCTGTACTACCACTACGGCATCCCCAAGGTGCCGCTGCCGGAGAAGCTCTTCGGCGTGTTCCGCCATACGGTGGACTACAAGCAGTCCATCCTCTTCCGGGGCTTCGACGACACCTTCTACGTCCCCCACTCGCGCCACACGAGCGTCCGCCGCGCGGACATCGAGGCCGTGTCCGCGCTGCGCATCCTCGCGTCGTCCGCCGAGGCGGGCGTCTACGCGGTGTTTACCAAGGGCGGGCGGCAGATCTTCATCATGGGCCACTCCGAATACGACGCCGACACGCTGAAGCAGGAATACGTGCGCGACGTGCTCGCGGGCAAGCCGATCTCCATACCCAAGAACTATTTCCCCTTCGACGACCCCAACCAGGAGCCGATCGTGCAGTGGCGCGCACACGCCAACCTGCTGTATTCCAACTGGCTCAACTACTTCGTCTACCAGACGACGCCGTACGATCTCCAGACCCTCCCCGCCGAGCCGGAGGAGATCACCGGCTGACAGGCAGACCGCGCCGCAATATGCAGTCCCCGGCGATTCTATAAACCAACCTCCCGCTTGCGCAGGCAAGCGGGAGGTTTTGACTGTCAAAGAAGGCCCAATGGGCCTTCTTTGACAAAAAGATGCAGCCCGCCGCGCGCGCAATTTTCGCGGCGTGTGCCGCGAAAATTCCACACTTGCGGGCTGTAAAGTGCTTTTCCCGACGTACCAGCCGCCGGGAAAAGCGGATTTACAATTTATTTGCGCCTGCGGGCACAAACTCTGTGAGACTTTTTTGATAGTCTGCAACCTCCCGCTTGCACAGGCAAGCGGGAGGTTGCATCTATGTTCAGCGCGGTCTTTGCGGCTAGGAAGTGCCCTCCGTACCGGGCTCGGTCGGGGTCGGGGTCTCGCCGTCGGCGGGGGTCTCGGGCGTCGGCTCGGCCGGTGTCGCGGTGTCCGTGCCGGCTCCTGCCGCCGTGTCCGCCGCCGGCGCCTGCTGCACGGCGGCAGGCGGCGCGGGACAGGCCGGGTACTTCGCGGTATCCCAGTAATAGTCGGTCATCTCGCTGTCGCTTTTCGTGTGCAGCGTCCCGCCGTCCAGCACGTCCGAGAGAATGTCCACGTGGCAGCAGCGGCCGTCGAGGGTGATGATGTTCCACCAGTAGTTCTCGCCCTGTCTGCTCCCGGCCACGGTCACGCATTCGATGCCGACCTGGTCGCACAGGAGCTGCCAGCTCTCCGCCATGCTCTTGCTCGTGGCCAGTCCCTGGCACAGCAGCGAATACACGGGCGTGTCGGTCTGCTGCACCGTGTAGGTGAACCGCTCGAGGAGGTAGGTAAACAGCAGCTCGGCCTTCTCCGTCTCCTTTTCGCGGTAGCGGACGTACACGGACGCCGCGCGCACGCTGTCGGTCACGGCCTGCTGCATGTCGCGCAGCGTCTGCGCCGTCTTCGGCCAGGTGAATTTCAGCTCCACAATCCGCGAGGTTCCGCTCTCCGGGTAGAACGCGGCGTGCACCTCCGGCACGGCCATGAGCTTGCCGGGGTTCTGGTCGCAGTACGTCTGCACAAGGCTCTCGTAGTCCGGATCGCCGTAATAGGTCGTGTAGAGGGTCAGCCCGTCCTGATAGCTGTTCATCGCGCTCTGGATGAGCGACGTCGCCTCCGTGTCGCTGCCGACGTATTCGATGGCGTTGATCTCCTGGAGCGTCTTGCGGAAGGTGATGTCGATGTGAATCTCGTAGAACGAGACGATGAGCGAGCAGTCGTGCGTCATGTAGTCCACGGCGTAGGCGCCCAGCGGGTCCTCGCGCGAGACCGCGTAGGCGGCGTTCGCCAGATCGTTTTCCACCTTCCCGGAGGGATAGCGGTACACGCGGATCACGCCGTGCTCAACGTGGTTGCTCACGAAGCTGCGGATGGCCCGTTTCAGGCCGGAATAGTTCTCGGCGGTCAGGGCGTCGGGGTCGTTCTGGGCCGTCTGCGTGTCGCTGTGCACGTTCACCTGCGTATATTCCGTCGGAACGAAGCGGCTGCATGCCGAGAGCAGCAGGCAGAGTCCCACCGCCAGCAGCGGCACGCAAATTCGTTTCATTTCCCCGCCCCCTTTTTTACAGCTCATCGGAGTAGCGCTTGAAGCCGTTGCCCAGGACCTGATGCGCCTCCTGCAGGATCATGAAAGCGTCCGGGTCCGTGTCCCTGACGAGATCCTTGAGCTCCGGCACCTGCCGCCTGCGGATGGCGCTCAGAAGCACGGATTTCTCCTTGCCCGTGTAGCCGCCGCGCCCCTGCAGCACCGTGACGCCGCGGTCGAGCCCGACCTCGATGGCCTTGGAGACCTCGGCCTTGTGGTCCGTGATGATGAGCGCGACGGTCGAGTAGTCGAGGTTGTAGATCACGCCGTCGAGCACCAGGGACGACACATACAGCGTGATGACGCAATAGAGCGTTTTGCTGAAGTCTTTGAACACGATGCCCGTGAGCGTCACGACGACGAGATCGACCGCGAGGGTCAGCTTGCCGAGGCCGAAGCCCCGGAAGCGCTTTTTGAGTAGGCGCGAGATGATGTCCGTGCCGCCCGTCGAAGCCCCCGACAGAAACACAAGGCCCAGCCCCGCGCCCGCCAGCACGCCCCCGTACAGCGCGCCCAGCAGCGGCTCCGTCTCGGGTATGGGCAGGTGCGAGAACAGCTCCAGGAAAAAGGACGAGGACAGCATGCCCAGCAGCGAGCCGAAGAAAAACTTGCGGCCCATGTGGTGGTAGCCGAGCAAAAACAGCGGCACGTTCAGAATCGCCGCGAGCTTGCCGACGGAGCTCCATTTCAGCACGTGGACCAGGATCATCGCGATGCCGGTCACGCCGCCGGTGTTGAGCTGGTTCGGCTCGAGGAACAGGTCAAAGCCCAGAGAGAATATGGCGGAGCCGAGCAGAATCAGGCCGAGAAAGCGAACCATCTTCCACGCGCGGCTGCGCGGATAGCGAAGCTGCTCCAAGCAGCATTCCTCCTTTGAGGCGGCTTGCCGCAAAACGGCGGCGGGGCCGGCGCCGGCCCTGCGCGCGCCGAGTTCTGCAAGTTTTCCAATATTTGAGTGTGGAACGGCCCTGGCCGGGCCGTATCGTCAGATGTCCAGCGTGAGCTGGGTCTGCTCCAGATCCTCCCCGCGCAGGATCGCTCCCGCCGCGGGCAGCGTTCGCGTTCGGTAGCGCGCGGCGTTGACGATGCCGCTGTCCGGAAGCGGCACGGCCCGGTCGAGCGCGGCCTTTCTTTTGAGCGTCATCACCGCCACGCCCTGCGTCGAGCGCGTGGTCTTGGCGGCGAGCTGCGCCGTGGAGAAGATGAGCGCGCGACCGTCGGTCGAAAAGAGCGCCAGCTCCCGCTCCTCCGGCAGGGGAATGACCGCGCGCAGCGGCGACTTGTCCGAATACGCGCCCGTGAGCTTGCGGCGGTTCGATTTCGTATCGTAGGCGGACAGCGCCACCTTCGCGGCCTTGCCGTTTTCAAACACGAGCAGCAGGCTGCCGCTGTAATCCCCCGGCAGGCAGGCGGCGTAGAAGCTCTCGCCCTCGTCGAAGCCCAGCTTGCCCGGCAGATAGTCGCCCAGCGCCGAGGCCTTGCCGTCGTCGAAGTCGCGGCAGCGGGCCTTGTAGACCTGGCAGCGGTCGGTGAATACGAGGATCTCCGCGCTGCTGACCGTCTCCTGCGAAAACAGGAGCGCGTCGCCCTCCTTGAATTTCTGTTCGCCGGACATGCGCAGCGACTGCGGGGTGATCTTTTTGAAGTAGCCCTCGCGCGAGAAAAAGACGGTCACGGGGTAGTCCTCGGTCTCGTCCTCCGGCTCCTCAAAGGCCTCCTGCTCGTAGACGAGCTGCGTTTTGCGCGGCTGGCCGTACTTCTCCGCCACCGCGTCGAGCTCTTTGGAGATGATCGTGCGGATGCGGCGCTCGGATTTGAGCGTGTCCTCCAGGTCGGCGATCTCCTTTTCCAGCGCGTCCGTCTCGGAGAGCTTGTTCAGGATGAATTCCTTGTTGATGTTGCGCAGCTTGATCTCGGCCACGAAATTGGCCTGCACCTCGTCGATGCCGAAGCCGATCATCAGGTTCGGCACGACCTCGGCGTCGGATTCCGTCCCGCGGATGATGGCGATGGCCTGGTCGATGTCGAGCAGGATCTTGCCGAGGCCGCGCAGCAGGTGCAGGCGCTCCTTCTTCTTCTGGAGCTGGAAGTACACCCGCCTGCGCACGCACTCGACGCGCCAGGCCGTCCACTCGCTGAGGATTTCCCGCACGCCCATGACGCGCGGCATCCCCGCGATGAGAATGTTGAAGTTGCAGCCGAACGAGTCCTGCAGCGTGGTGGATTTGAAGAGCTTCTGCATGAGCTTGTCCGGGTCAACGCCGCGGCGCAGATCGATGGCAAGCTTGAGGCCGTTCAGGTCCGTCTCATCGCGCATGTCGGCGACCTCGCGCAGCTTGCCGGCCTTCACGAGCTCGGCCACCTTGTCGAGAATGATCTCGGTCGCCGTCGTGTACGGAATCTCGTAGATCTCGATGAGGTTGTTTTCCCGGATGTAGCGCCACTTCGCGCGCAGGCGGAACGAGCCGCGGCCCGTGTTGTAGATCTCCAGCATCTGCGCCGCGTCGTAGAGCAGCTCGCCGCCCGTGGGGAAGTCCGGCGCGGGCAGGGTGTCGAGCAGGTCGGCGTCGGGGTCCTTCAGCAGCGCCTGCGCCGTCCTGCACACCTCGCGCAGGTTGAAGCCGCAGATGTTGCTCGCCATGCCGACGGCGATGCCCATGTTGGCGGAGACGAGCACGTTCGGAAACGTCGTGGGCAGCAGGGTCGGCTCCTTCATGGTGCCGTCGTAGTTGTCGGTAAAGTCCACCGTGTCGGCGTCGATGTCGCGGAAGATCTCCTGGCAGATGGCGTCAAGCTTCGCCTCGGTGTAGCGCGAGGCGGCGTAGGCCATGTCGCGGGAGTAGACCTTGCCGAAGTTGCCCTTGGAGTCCACGAACGGGTGCAGCAGCGACTCGTTGCCCCGCGACAGGCGCACCATCGTGTCGTAGATGGCGGCGTCGCCGTGCGGATTGAGGCGCATCGTCTGGCCGACGATGTTGGCCGATTTCGTCCTGGACCCCGTGAGCAGGCCCATTTTATACATCGTGTACAGCAGCTTTCGGTGCGAGGGCTTGAAGCCGTCGATCTCCGGGATCGCGCGCGAGACGATGACCGACATGGCGTAGGGCATGAAGTTCGTCTCCAGCGTCTGGCAGATCGGCTGCTCGACAATCTCCGCGCGCAGGCCCTCCACATTGGGATCGATGCGCTTTTTCTCCTCGGGTGCTTTTTTCTTTGCCATACTCTATCCTCTATGAAACGTCCAGTTGGTCGAGATATTTGTATCCGTTTTCCGCGATGTGATCCTTTCGCCCCTGCAGGTTGTCGCCCTGCAGCAGGTCGAACGTCTCCTGCATCCGCTCGGCGTCCTCGGGCATGACCTTGATAAGCCGTCTCGTGGCGGGGTTCAGCGTCGTCATCCACATCATCTCGGGGTCGTTTTCGCCCAGGCCCTTCGAGCGGCTGATCGTGTATTTCTTCCCGTCGAGCTTTTTGAGGATCTCGGTCTTTTCGGGCTCCGTGTAGGCGAACCACGTCTTGTCGCGGCAGCCGATCTCGTACAGCGGCGTCTCCGCGATGTACACGTAGCCCTCGAGAATGAGCGTGGGGCAGAGCCGGTAGATCATCGTGAGGATCAGCGTGCGGATCTGGTAGCCGTCCACGTCGGCGTCGGTGCAGATGATGACCTTGCTCCAGCGGAGGTTGGCCAGGTCGAACGCGGCGAGGTCCTTCGCCTTCTTGATCGGCACCTCCACCCCGCAGCCGAGCACCCGGATGAGGTCCGTGATGATGTCGGATTTGAAGATGCGCTCGTAGTCCGCCTTCAGGCAGTTGAGAATCTTGCCGCGCACGGGCATGATGCCCTGGAATTCCGCGTCGCGCGAGAGCTTCACGGAGCCGAGCGCGGAGTCGCCCTCGACAATGTAGATCTCGCGCCGCTCCACGTCCTTCGTGCGGCAGTCCACAAATTTCTGCACCCGGTTGGAGATGTCGAGGCTGCCGGTCAGCTTCTTTTTGATGTTGAGCCGGGCCTTCTCCGCCGTTTCGCGGCTGCGCTTGTTGACGAGCACCTGGTCGGCGATGCGGTCGGCCTCCGGCTTGTTCTCGATGAAATACACGTGCAGGCGGCTGCGGAAAAACTCCGTCATGGCCTCCTGGACAAATTTGTTCGTGATGGCCTTTTTCGTCTGGTTTTCATACGACGTCTGCGTGGAAAAGCAGTTCGTCACCAGCACGAGGCAGTCCTGCACGTCCTGAAAGGTGATCTTCGATTCGGCCTTCGTGTATTTCCCGCTCGATTTGAGATAGGCGTCGACGGCATAGACGAAGGCGTTTTTGACGGCCTTCTCCGGCGCGCCGCCGTACTCGAGCCACGAGGAGTTGTGGTAGTATTCGATCTGGTTGACGCGGTTGGAAAAGCAGAGCGCCGCCGAGATCTTCACCTTGTATTCGGGCTTGTCCTCGCGGTCGCGGCCCTTTCGCTCGGCCTCCCAGAACTGCGGCTGCGTGATGGGGTCCTCGCCGGCGAGCTCCGTGACGTAGTCGAGAATGCCGTTTTCGTAGCGGTATTCCGCCGTCTCGAATCTGCCGTTCGTCTCGCTGCGCAGGCGGAACAGGACGCCCGCGTTGACGACGGCCTGCCGCTTGAGCGTGTCGGCAAAATACGCCTCCGGCACGCCGATGTCGGTAAACACGTCGAGGTCGGGCAGCCAGCGGAAGGTGGAGCCGGTCTTCTTGCGGTCGGTCGGCTCCTTCTTCATCTCGCCCACCAGCTCGCCGCGCTCGAAGTGCAGCGTGTACTTGAAGCCGTCGCGGCGGATGACCGCGTCGAACCAGCGGGAGGAATACTGCGTCGCGCACGCGCCGAGGCCGTTGAGACCGAGCGAATACTCGTAGTCGCCGCCCGCGTTGTTGTCGTATTTGCCGCCGGCGTAGAGCTCGCAGAACACCAGCTCCCAGTTGTACCGGCCCTCTTTCTCGTTCCAGTCCACCGGGCAGCCTCGGCCGAAGTCCTCGACCTCGATCGAGCCGTCCTCGTAGCGCGTCACGGTGACGGTGTCGCCGTGTCCCTCGCGCGCCTCGTCGATGGCGTTGGACAGGATCTCAAACACGGCGTGCTCGCAGCCCTCGAGGCCGTCCGAGCCGAAAATGACGGCCGGCCGCTTGCGTACGCGGTCCGCGCCCTTTAGCGCCGATATGCTGTCGTTGCCATATACCTGCTTCTTCATACGTTCCCTCACGATATTTAGTGTCGAAGATGGGCCCAAAAACCCATTATGTTGTATATATTCAGTATACCGACTTTTTCCTCCGCTGTCAAGGACGGCGCGGCCGGATAGCCCCCCCGCCGCGCGGGCCGCTTTCTGAAATTCATCTTTACCGGTTGCAATCCGGCAATTTTGGGGATATATTTATTATGAGTTACGAGGCGAGAAATATCAGCGAGGAGACAGAGAATGAAAATCGGTTTTGACAATGAGAAATACATGCAGCTGCAGTCCAAGCGAATTCTCGAGCGGGTGGACGCCTTCGGCGGCAAGCTGTATCTGGAGTTCGGCGGCAAGCTGTTCGACGACTACCACGCCGCGCGGGTCCTGCCCGGCTTCGAGCCCGACAGCAAGATGAAAATGCTGCTGCAGCTCAAGGATCAGGCGGAGATCGTCATCGCCATCAACGCGGCGCACATCGAAATGAGCAAGCGGCGCGGCGATCTCGGCATCACCTACGACCTGGACGTCATGCGCCTGATCGACGCGTTCCGCTCCATCGGCCTGTTCGTCGGCAGCGTCGTCATCACGCAGTATCACGGCCAGCACGCGGCCGAGCTGTTCCAGCACAAGCTCGAGGCGCTCGGCGTGCGGGTCTACAAGCACTACCCCATCGAGGACTATCCTTCCAACGTTTCGCTCATCGTATCCAGCGAGGGCTACGGCAAGAACGACTACATCGAGACCTCGCGCCCCATCGTCGTCGTGACGGCCCCCGGCCCCGGCTCCGGCAAAATGGCGACCTGCCTGAGCCAGCTCTACCACGAGCACGAGCGCGGCATCCGCGCCGGCTACGCGAAATACGAGACCTTCCCCATCTGGAACCTGCCGCTCAAGCACCCGGTCAACCTTGCCTACGAGGCCGCCACCGCGGATCTGGCCGACGTCAACATGATCGACCCCTTCCACCTCGAGGCCTACGGCGTCACGACCGTCAACTACAACCGGGACATCGAGATCTTCCCGGTGCTCGAGGCCATGTTCCGGCGGATCTACGGCGAGTGCCCGTACAAGAGCCCCACGGACATGGGCGTCAACATGGCGGGCTACGCGATCGTGGACGACGCCGTCTGCTGCGAGGCGTCGAAGCAGGAGATCATCCGCCGCTACTACGCCACCGCCTGCGCCGTGCGGCGCGGCATCGCGGAGCCGGCGGAGCTGCACAAGCAGGAGCTGCTGATGGGCTTTTTGAGCCTCGACGTGAACATGCGCAAAACCGTCCCCGCCGCCCGCGCGGTGGCCGAGCGGACCGGCGCGCCCGCCTGCGCCATCGAGCTGCCCGACGGCCGCGTCGTCACCGGCAAGACCTCCGGGCTCATGGGCGCGTCCTGCGCCGCCCTGCTCAACGCCCTGAAGCTGCTGGCGGGCATCGACGACCGCGTCGATCTGATCGCGCCGATGGTGCTCGCGCCCATCCAGCATCTGAAGGTCGAGCATCTGGGCAACTCCAACCCGCGCCTGCACACCGACGAGGTGCTCATCGCCCTGTCCATGAGCGCCGTCACGAATCCCACCGCCGAGCTGGCCATGGAGCAGCTCAGCGAGCTGCGCGGCAGCGAGGTGCACTCGTCCGTCATCCTGTCCCCCGTGGATGAAAACGTCTTCAAAAAGCTGGGCGCCAACGTCACCTTCGAGCCCGTCTATCAGACGCATTCGCTGTACCACAAGTAAGGCTGCCGGAAAGGAGTCCGTATGAAGGAAAAGCACAACGCGGTTCTGTCCACCATCATCATTCTCCTGTCCATCGCGCTGCTGTGCGGCGCCGGCTGGCTTCTCTGGCAGGTGCTGCCGCAGAAGCAGGCGGGCGGCGTTTCCTCCATCGACACAGGCGGCGTTTTCACCGACGATTCCACCGTCCAGCCGTCCCGCGAGCCCGCGTACGAGGGCGACAAAACGGTGCCCGAGGCCGCCGGCTCCCAGAGCACCGGCAGTGAAACCACGCCGGCCGCCGAGCCCGCCCCGACCGACAGCGCCTCAAAGGCGCAGGCGCTGCTGGACTCCATGACGCTCGAGGAAAAGGTCTATCAGCTTTTCTATGTCACGCCCGAGATCCTGACCGGCAAGGACCCCGTCACGCTGGCGGGCGACGCCACCAAGACGGCGCTGGAGAGCTATCCCGTCGGCGGTCTCGTCTACTTCTCCCAGAACCTGGTGGACCGCGAGCAGACGGTCAACCTGCTGGACAACACGCAGGGCTATTCCAAAATTCCGCTCTTCCTCGGCGTGGACGAGGAGGGCGGCACCGTCTCGCGCATCGGCTCCAATCCCGCGCTCGGCGGCACCGCGGTCGATTCCATGGCGTCCTACGGCAAGAAAGGCGACCCGTCCGCCGTGTACGAGGCCGGCACGACGATCGCGAAGGAGCTGACCGGGCTCGGGTTCAACATGGACTTTGCGCCCGTGGCCGATGTGGCCGAGAGCGCGAAGGCCGTCATCGGCACCCGCTCGTTCGGCACCGATCCGCAGCTCTGCGCCTCGCTCGTCTCCGTGATGGTCAAGAGCCTCTCGGCCGGCAAGGTCGTCTCCTGCCTCAAGCACTTTCCCGGCTACGGCAGCGCCTCCGGCGACGACCACAACGGCTCCGCCTCCATCTCCAAATCGCTCGACGAGCTGGAGACCGTCGATTTTCTCCCGTTCCAGTCCGGCATCGCGGACGGCGTGCCGTTCGTGATGGTGAGCCACCTCTCCGCCCCGCAGGTGACGGGCGACGACACGCCGTCTGACCTGTCGTCAAAGATCGTCACGGAAATTTTACGGAACAAACTGGGCTTCACCGGCGTCATAATCACAGATTCGCATCAGATGGCCTCGATCACCGACCACTACTCCCCCGCAGAGGCCGCTGTGGCCGCTCTGCAGGCCGGCGCGGACATGGTACTCATGCCGAACGACCTCAAGGCCGCCGCCGACGGCGTGCTGGCCGCCGTGCAGGCGGGCACGCTCGCCGAGAGCCGGATCAACGAAAGCATCCTGCGGATCCTGACTGCCAAATACCAGGCCGGGATCATACAATAAAACACAAAAGGAGTGTTTTTTATGGAATCCAAAAAACTCTACCGCGCGTCCATCGATAAGAAAATCTGCGGCGTCTGCGGCGGCATCGCGCACTATTTCGGCATCGACTCCACGCTTGTGCGCCTCATCACCGTCGTCCTGTTCTTTGCCGGCGGCCTGAGCCTCTGGGTGTACATCGTCGCCGCCCTCATCATGACCGAATCCCCCGATTTCTGACACAATCCCATTGAAAATCCCCCCTGCTTCCGGTATAATCGGAAGAAAAGGGGGGATTTTCATGTATGAAGGCATGCGCACCGCGCGAAAAATGCCGCCGGAGCGCCGGAAAACGCGCCGCGCCCGGATCGCGGGCCTGCTCGCGGTGGTGCTGCTTCCCCTTTTGCTCGGCCTCGGCCTCTGGAAGCTGTGGCAGATCAGCCGCCCCGTCTCCGCGGCGGAGCCCGCCGCAGCGCCCGCGGCAGCGTCGGTGTCGGCGCCCGCCGCAGCCCCGGCGGAGGAGCCCGCCGCGTCCGCCGGCGTGACCGCGCAGGTCACGCTCATGGCCGTCGGCGACAATCTGATCCACAACACCGTCTACTGGTCGGCGGAGCTGGCGGACGGCGGCTACGACTTCACCCCCATGTACGCCGACATCCGCCCCGTCGTACAGGACTACGACATCGCCTGCATCAACCAGGAGACGATCTACGTCTCCGATCCCGCGCTCTACAGCAACTATCCCGCCTTCGGCAGCCCCACGCAGGTCGGCGACGCGCTCGCGTGGGCCGGCTTCGACGTCGTCGAGCACGCCACCAACCACTGCTACGACAAGCTGGACACCGGCATCCGCAATACGCTGGATTTCTGGCGTGGGCAGCACCCGGAGATGACCGTGCTCGGCATCCACGACTCCGAGGCCGACGCCGGGCAGATTCGCGTGGTGGAGAAAAACGGCATCCGCATCGCGATGCTCAACTACACCTACGGCCTCAACTATTCCGCGCCTGCGGACAAGTGGATGGTCGACACGCTGGGCAGCCGCGGGGAGATTGCGGACGACATCGCCCGCGCGAAATCGCAGTCCGACTTTGTGATCGTCTTCGCCCACTGGGGCGAGGAGGGCAGCACCGCGCCGTCCGACGAGCAGCGGAGCTGGGCGCAGTTCTTCGCCGACGAGGGCGTGGGGCTCGTGATCGGCGGCCATGTGCACGTCGTGCAGCCGCTGGAGACCTACACCGGTGCGGGCGGCAACACGATGCCGGTCTACTTCTCGCTCGGCAATTTCCTCAGCCACCAGGCCGAGGCGAAGAACATGCTCGGCGCGATGGCGAGCGTGGCGATCGTCCGCGACGCCGCCGGCGTGCACGCGGAAAACGCGCTCCTCTACCCCACCGTCACGCTCATCGAAAAGAACCCGAGCGCGCGCTGGTATCTCTACCGGCCTATGCTCCTGATCGATTACACGGACGCGCTCGCGGCCCTGCACATCCTCCCCGGCACCGGCGTGGACGACATGTGGGCGCTGTACAATTCCATCACCGCGGCAGGATAGACGGCTCATTTTGTAAAAAGTGTTGATAAATCATGTCAAATGTTGTAGAATACGCTGGAAACGAGGCGTATTCTGATGAAATTTCGATTCCCGAAACCGGAAAAGGCCATGTGGGGCACGCTGCTGTACTGTCTGCTTCTCCCCGTCTATCTGGAGCTGATGCTCCATCTGTTTGTCTACAAGTCTGTCGGCGCGCGCATTGTCTACCCGCTTCTGTTCGCGCTGGCTGCGGGGATGGCGCTTTTTATCCTGCTGTCCGTTTTCCCGGTGAAGGTCAACCGCATCCTCGCCATCGTGCTCACGTCGCTGCTGGTCCTGTTTTTTGAGATCCAGTTCGTCTACAACTCCATCTTCGGCGAGTTCATGTCCCTCTGGCAGGTCACGTTCGGCGCCGAGGCCGTGGCGAATTTCTGGTATCAGATGCTCTACGGCATCTGGAAAGCCATTCTGAAAATTCTTGTGCTGCTGCTGCCGATTCCGGCGGTGTCGGTGCTCGCCGGAAAAAAGCTGCTGCATTTTCCGCGCGTGCCCTGGCAGTATCCTGTCTGCGCGGGCGTTCTTTTTTTTGCGCTTCATTATGCCGCGCTCGGCGTAATGCTGCTGAACAACCGCAGCGCCTATTCCGCGTACCGGCTGTATACCAATTCCAACACCGCCACCGAGATCAGCGTCAAGAACATCGGCCTTCTGTCCACGACGCGGGTGGAGTGCAAATACGTCCTGTTCCGGGAGAAGCCGACGCAGGAGCAGACCGTCTCCTATCCGGAGAAAGCCGAAACGGCGGTGATCGAGGAGGAGACGGAGGCCGAGTACAACATGCTCGATCTCGACTTTGACGCGCTGTCCGCGTCGACCGACGACGCCGCGCTCAAAAAGCTGGACGCCTATTTTGCTGGCGTCCAGCCGACCTCCAAAAACGAGTACACCGGCCTGTTCTCGGGGTATAACCTCATCACGATCTGCGCGGAGTCCTTCTCGCCGTATCTCATCGACAAGGAGCGCACCCCCGCCCTCTATGCGCTCTCGCACAGCGGCTTCCTCTTTGAAAATTACTACGGCACCTTTGGCAGCAATACCACAAACGGCGAATACGCCTACTGCATGGGTCTGTATCCCGATCTGACGCGCGAAAAATCGACCGCGAGCTTCTACGCCTCGCGCGACAACTATCTGCCGTTCTGCCTCGGCAACGAATTCAAAACGCTCTCAGCCAAGGCCTGGGCCTACCACAACTACACGGGCGAGTATTATTCGCGCAACATCACCCATCCCAACATGGGCTATACCTTCCAGTCCGCCAACGACGGGCTGGACATCCCCCTGACCTGGCCGACGTCCGACCTCGACATGATGAAGGCCTCGGTGGACGACTACATCGACTCCGGCGACCAGTTCTGCGCCTATTACATGACCTTCAGCGGCCATTACCAGTACGACTGGGACAACCCCATGAGCGCGAAGAACCGCGCCGTCACCGACGGCCTCTCCTGCTCCGACACCGTGAAGGCCTACATCGCCTGCAACATGGAGCTCGAGTACGCGATGGAATATCTCCTGCAGCGGCTGGATGCGGCCGGCATCGCCGACAGGACCGTCATCGTCCTCACAAACGACCACTACCCCTACGGTCTGACCGAGGAGGAATACAACGAGCTGGCCGGAAAACAGGTGGACACCACGTTTGAAAAATACCGCAACAGCTTCATCTGCTATGTCCCCGGCATGCAGGTGCCCGTCGAAACATACTGCAGCACCGTGGACATTCTGCCCACGCTTCTGAACCTCTTCGGCTTCGACTACGACTCCCGCCTGCTCGTGGGCCGGGACGTGCTCTCCCCCGAGGCGCTGAACGCCGCCGTGCTCTCCGACCAGAGCTTTGTGACGGCGGACTTCGGCTTCGACGCCTCCTCCGGTGAGCTCACGGCCTTCACGGACAAGACCCCGGACGAGAGCGCCGCGGAAGCGATGCAGAAGCAGATCGCGCTCGATTTCCAGGTGTCCGCCGACATCCTCAACAACGACTACTACGCCCACGCCGTGCTCGGCCGCGTGCAGACGGACAGCGCGGCGGCCGACGACGCCTATTCGTTCACCGATCTGCCCGAGACGCTCACGCTCGCAGCTCTCGATTACGTGTACGACAACGGCTACATGGACCCCGTTTCGGACACGGCGTTCGGCTTTGATCTCGACTGCACCTATGCCGAGTTCCTGGACGTCCTCTACCGCATCGCGGGCAGCCCCGACATGGGCGAGGCCGCGACCGTCTACGTCGGCTGGAACAAGGCCGTCACCGGCGCGTACGCGCCCGCCGTCAAATGGGCGAAGGCGCAGTCGCTGATCGACCCCGGCCTCAAGGATATGGGCGACGACACCGTCATCACGCGCGCGCAGGCGGCCGTCACGCTCCGCCGCTTCGCCGCCATGCTGGGATACGACACAGCGGCCGACGAGGCGTCGCTCGCGCAGGATCAGGCCGACTATCCCTCGCTCACCCAGGAGGAGCTGGCCTCGCTTGCCTGGGCCTACCAGAGCGCCGTCATGCGCGCGGGCGGCACCCTCGCGTCCGCCTTCGACGCGGCCGGCACGACGATGTCCCGCTTCTACGTTGTCAGCGCCGTCTACAACTTCGACCTCTATTTCCTTGAAAGCAGCTCCGACAGCGCATCCGCCGACTGAAGCGCCGCGCGGGAAGGGCGCCCCATCCCCTTCCCGCGCAGTTTTCCGAACTTTTCCGCGCCCCGAAAAAAACACTTGCATTTCCGCTCGCAATCTGCTAGAATAACACCTGCCGATGGGGGTTTAGCTCAGCTGGGAGAGCGCATGACTGGCAGTCATGAGGTCAGCGGTTCGATCCCGCTAATCTCCACCACACGGAAAGCCTTGAAGCCGCAATGGTTTCAAGGTTTTTCTTTGTCCATTTTTGAGCGGGTCAAAATTGAAAGTGTCAACAAATCCGAATTTTTTCTTTTTTTCGTCTTCGCGCCGCATCAGTCCGCTTCAATGGCAGCAGCCCGCTCATTGTGGTGCTGATTAAGCCAACGCAATCAAAGGGGGTCTGTTGAAGTGGACACCCTAAATAGCAACGATGGGTGTATTTAACGCAATCCCATGTTTAACTTAGGCTTGTGCCCGCTCATGATGGTGTAGGTTAAACCGACGTCATCAAAGGGTGTATGTTGAAATGACACCCTTGTTCTCGATTCAAGCGAGGCCTTCCGTGGTGGACTGAGCCTGCAGCTGTCAGTGCCAGCGCCGATTTTGTGCATATAGCACTATATAAGTTAGTCAAATATGTTGATTATGTACGTTTTCCTTCTAAAATGTTCCCATGTTCTCTATGTTCCCGGGAACAAATGATCTTTATATAGGAAAATGTAAAAGTGATTACACACACTCGCGCGCGTAGAGCATAAAACCGCGAGAACATCGAGAACAAGAGAACAAATCCTTGAAACCATTGAAAACACTAGATTTATTTGTTCTCTAAATGTTCTCTGAAGAAAAAAAGTAGAGAACATGACGGGCGTCGCATTTCACGACGCCCCTGCCCGAATGGGGGGTACGCAAATGACCATCCCCCGTAGGGGTCGGTAAAACGCAGACCCCTGTATGAGCTGGCTGAATGCCGTAGTTTCAACCGGCTCGAACCGCAATGCTAAGCTCAACTTTGGCTTTACTCCTGATGGTGTAATCCGACTTCATACCGTTCTTGGCAACGTTGCTAGGGGTAGTTTTAACCGACCCCCGTTTCCGTCATTTGAAATGACGGTATTCATGCAGCCCCAAAATATGAGCGGGGCACTGAGCCGAAAAATGGGCTGAGCAAAGAATTCTCGCGGCGAAATTTTGCGCCGTCAAATATGGGCTGCGTGGCCTCCTGCCGCTGCGGGTAACTGCGCGTTGATCGTATGGCATGGATGGCACAATTTTGTGCTGTCCTCCAACATTGCAGACATCAGCCATCTCATACTCAGCAATGTCATCACATCCGCAATCAGCGTAAATCCAAGGACTACTATTATCGGGAGCAGCAGAAGGCGATAGATGAGCTGCTCAGGTGACCCCTGGGAGTGGTCGCATCTCAACAAGAAGAGCGGACGAGGACCGGTGTGCGGCGTCGTGTGCGTTTTCGCGAATTAGACAGGGGGATAGCAAAAAAGTGTAAAGCCCTCAAACCTACAGCGCTGGAACGCAATAGCTCATTCTTTTATTACTACTTTATCCGCTTACTTGATAATTGCAAAGAAACTTGTATTGACTTGGGAAAAAGTGGAGAGTATACTATTGCTATAACTTTGTCCGCTTTGCGGATAATGGTCACATCAACTTGTAAAGGAAGGATTGGATGCTGCCGAACAATAAGGTGAAGGAGCTATTTGCGGCGCATGGCGGCATGATGCGTACCTGTGAGCTGTATAAGGAACACATGTTTTATAACGACATCCAGACTCTCATAGAGCGCGGCACCATTGAAAAAGTGCGCTACGGATACTACCAATGGGTCGACGGTGAAAACATGAGCGAGGCTGCGGTCATAACGCGGCTGTTTCCCGATGCGATCATGTGCATGGACACAGCCCTGTTTTACTATCGCTATAGCGACAGGACGCCTGCGGCATGGCATCTGACTGTCAGCAAGGACAGCGGGAAAAGCCGCTTCAAGATAGACTATCCCTTTACCAAGCCCTACTATGTCGAGCCGTCCGTTCTGGATCTTGGCGTGACAACCGGCGTGATGGACGGTAACCCCATCCGCATCTATGACAAAGAACGCACCATCTGTGATTGCCTGCGGCACATGGGAAAGATGGACACGGAGACCTTTAACAAGGCCATTATGAGCTATATCGCAGACAGCGAGAAGAACGTCCCGCGCCTGTCGGAGTACGCGAAGAAGCTCCAGGTCATGCAGAAGATCAAAACGGTCATAGGAGTGTGGATGTGATGGCGGATATCGGCGCGTCGATCCTTGCAAAGCTCAAGAACAAATCAAAGGAGACAGGTGTATCTTATCAGCAGTGCCTGCAGCTCTTCTTTCAGGAGGAGTTCCTTCGGCGCTTGTCCAAGTCTCAATATGCAGACAATTTCATCCTCAAGGGCGGCCTGTTCATATATACACTTACGAACTTTGAAAGCCGTGCCACGGTGGATGTGGATTTTCTTCTGCGCCGTATGACCGGCGATCTGAAACACATGGACGCCGTAATCGAGGAGATCATCTCGATGCCCACCGGCAACAACGACGTGGTCATTTTGGAGGCAAAGCAGACACAGCAGATCTCCCCACAGCGCAAATATCCGGGCGTTAGCACCCAGATTATCGGCCGCATCAAGAATGTGCGTGTCCCCTTTGATGTGGATGTGGGCATCGGCGATGTTATCATACCAAAGCCTTTTAAACGCACTATGCCGCCTCAGCTTGACGGTTTTGAAGCGCCGGAGGTGCTGACCTATTCGTTGGAGAGCACCGTTGCCGAGAAATTCGATGCGATCCTCCAGCGCTTTGAGCTGACCGGGCGCATGAAGGATTTTTACGACATTTTTTACCTTTCCCAGGCCTTCGATTTTGACGGGTGGAGCTTGCAGGAGGCTATTATACAGACAATTACCACACGAGGGACACCCTACGAGCGCGACAGCCTCGACCGGGTGGTGGCCTTGGCAGGGGATGCCGATATGCAAGTCAAATGGCGGTATTTTCTCAAGACCATCAAAGGTCGGGAAATAGCGTTTGCGGATGTGATAACTGCGCTAGACCGATTTTTGCGTCCGGTGTGGAGTGCCATTGTGGACGAGGACGAGCTGTTGGGGATGTGGCGTGCGGCGGACGGGTGGAAGAGAAATAGTCAACCGTGATATGATTATTTTGCACTATATTTTTTACGCGTAGTTGCGACATGAAAGCAGGGTGTTTATTATGGATAGAACGGAAATAGAGCAAAAAATCGACATTTTGGAAGATGATATTGCCGATATTGATCTCCGCCTTCTGGACTTGCTCATAAAGGACAAAACAACCGGACAAAACATTCTTTGGTGTACAACCGATTATGAAGGCAACGGATACGGGTATGAGGAGGAATCTCAAATAACTGTACCGTTGATTACACGCAAACGTACTACTGTTATACAACCTCGCGCTGCAAAATCTAAAAAAATTCGGAATATGCGTATCAAGAAGAGGGCTGAAGTCTTTACCCCTTCGTGGATATGCAATGAGCAAAACAGCCAAGTTGATGAAGCATGGTTCGGAAGAGCAAATGTGTTTAATCGGCCAAACGGACACGGCTGGGAAACTGTAAAAGAGCCAATTGTTTTCCCCGGTGGCAAAAAGACATGGAAAGCCTACGTGGATGCAAAGCGGTTAGAAATCACCTGTGGGGAAGCTCCATATCTCGTTAGTCGGTATGATACCACCACGGGTGAGTTGATCCCTGTGTTTGACCGTATTGGATTGTTTGACCGAAAAATGCGGGTTGTAAATGAGAACTGTACAACAGATGAAGAATGGCTTCATTGGTCATTCCGTGCATTGCACAGTATATACGGGTATGAATTTCAGGGCGACAGCGTTCTAATTGCCCGTGAAAATTTGTTATATGACTTTATTGACTACTATGAAGAACGTTTGGGTAAAGAACCGGTTTTTAAATTGCTGAAAGATGTGGCCAATATTATTGCTTGGAACATTTGGCAGATGGACGGCTTGAAATGTGTAGTTCCATATTCTTGTCACCCTACTGTTGAGAATAAACAATTAGATTTTTTTGGAGAAGAAACGGAAAGATACCATCCTTGTCCAGGCTGTGAAAAGAATGATCTTTTCACGCACACTGGCACTTATTGCAGGATTTTTGACTGGACACACTTGAAAAAAAGCGTCCTGTATATCTCGCTTTTCAAAGGAGAGACAACAAATGGATAATTTTGATCAAGCCTATAGTTACAAATTGATATATGTATTCAGTATGCCATATGATACGCATACCGGGTTGCTGAAAATCGGAGAGGCAACGCTTACAACCGATATAAAACCGGCACAACTGGTGCCGAATTGCCGTGAACTCAATCAAGCGGCGATAGCCCGCATCAAAAATTATACTGCAACCGCAAGTATGAACTTCATTCTTTTGTATACGGAGCTTGCCGTAAAACCGGTAGACGGACTTCTTTTTCCGTTCAAGGATAAAGATGTACATAAGGTCCTGATGAATTCCGGCGTTCACAAGGTTCAACCAAACGGCGCAACGGGCGAAGAATGGTTTGCCACTACGGTTGAGGTCGCAAAAAATGCCATTGCCGCTGTGAAAAGCGGTAAAACCTCGCTCGGATCCGACACGGGAATCTCCGCAGAGCCGACTGAAAAGATAGAATTCCGTGAAGAGCAGTTGGACGCCGTTGAGAAAACCATAAAGGCGTTCAAGAAAAGTAACGAGATGCTCTGGTATGCCAAGATGCGGTTTGGCAAAACACTGACTGCGCTTGAGGTTGTCCGTCGGTCGCAGTATCGCAGGGTGATTATCGTTACCCATCGCCCAGTCGTCGATGATGGTTGGAGTGAGGATTTTAAGAAGATTTTCTTTCCGGGGAACTCGGAACATGAATATCTGTATGAGCGGAAAACCAAGGATTCTGCCTACACCTTTGATGAAAAGACCGACTCGGAAAATGACCTGAAAATTCACAAACTGGATAAGGACAGTTCGTATTTCTTCTACTTCGCCTCTATTCAGGACTTACGCGGTTCAGAGTTGGTTGGCGGCAATTTTAATAAGAACAACGCTGTTTTTGCTCTTGATTGGGATTTGATCATCATCGATGAAGCGCATGAGGGTACACAGACTGAACTCGGCGATAATGTGGTGAGCCTGCTCCGCAAGGAAAACACCAAGGTTCTGTCGCTTTCAGGCACGCCGTTCAACCTTCTCGACAAATACAGCGAGGACAATGTTTATACCTGGGACTATGTGATGGAGCAGAACAAAAAGGAGCATTGGGACGAGGAACACTACGGTGATCACAATCCCTATGCCGATCTGCCCAAAATGCATATTTACACCTATGACCTCGGTGAAAAACTGAAGAAATATGTTTCCGATGAATATGACACCAAGGCATTCAACTTCCGCGAATTCTTCCGTGTATGGTCAAAAGGTCCGAACGGAAAGCGGGAGTTGCCGAGGCACGCTGTAGAGGGCAGATTTGCTCATGAGAACGATGTCCTTTCTTTCCTTGACCTGATGGTAAAGCCTGACACGGACAGCGTGTACCCGTTCTCTACCAACGAATACCGGGATATGTTCCGCCACACCCTGTGGATGGTCCCAGGTGTGAAAGAGGCAAAAGCACTCAGCGAACTGCTCCGCAACCACCCCGTATTTGGCAAATTTGGTATTGCAAATGTTGCCGGAGAAGGTGACAGTTATGAAGAAGACCATTCTGCAGACGCTCTTGAGCTCGTACGTGATACAATCAAAAATAATAAATATTCCATCACTCTTTCCTGCGGAAAGCTGACAACAGGTGTCACGGTAAAAGAATGGACCGCTGTGCTGATGCTTTCCGGCTCGTATTCTACGGCCGCTGCACAGTATATGCAGACTATCTTCCGCGTACAATCCGCCGGAACGATTGACGGTCGGCAGAAAACCGATTGCTTTGTCTTCGATTTCGCGCCGGATAGAACGCTAAAGGTTCTAACTGAAACCGTCCATCTTTCCCGCAGGCCCGGTAAGAGTCAGAAAAAGCGTCGCGAGGCGATGGCAGAATTTTTGAATTACTGCCCCGTGATTGCCATTGCCGGTTCCAGAATGCGGAACTATAGCGTGGACTCCATGATGGAACAAATCAAGCAGATTTATGCCGAGCGAGCCGTGAACAGCGGTTTTGAGGATGAATCTCTCTATAATGACGAGCTTCTGAAACTTGATGAAATTGACGCCTCGAAGTTCAATGAACTCCGGGATATTATCGGTGCGTCCAAAGCTGCCAAGAAAAAGACTGGTGTCACCGTCAACGGACAAGGTTTGACCGATGAACAACTCGAGAATATCGATGACCCTGAGCCGCCCGATATTCCGGAGCCGCCTACTCCTCTAACACCTGAGCAAAAGGCAGAAAAGGAAAAACTGAAACAGGCAAAGGATGCCCGCAAGAAGGCAATTGATATTTTGCGTGGCATTTCCATCCGCATGCCGCTTTTGATCTACGGTGCGGACGTGCCGATCGAGGAAGACATCGTCATCGACCGCTTTGTGGATTTGGTTGATGACCAGTCTTGGGAAGAATTCATGCCGCGCGGTGTAACAAAAAAGATATTTGCTGATTTCACCAAGTATTATGATCGTGATGTCTTCATCGCCGCAGGAAAGCGTATCCGCAAACTGGCTGCCGCCGCAGACAGGGAAACTCCCACTCGTCGTGTAATGCAGATTGCGGAAATCTTCCGCCATTTCAAGAATCCCGATAAAGAGACTGTGCTTACCCCGTGGCGCGTGGTCAATATGCATATGACTGATACCATCGGTGGGTGGTGCTTCTTCAACGAGCAATTTGAAGATGACACGAACGAGGAGAAAAAGCGCCTTGCTGAACCGCGCTTCGTGGACAGAGGCGATGTTACAGCGGAAATATTCCGTGAGGACGGGAAAGTTCTTGAAATCAACTCCAAAACCGGTCTGTATCCCTTGTATGTAGCGTACAGCTTCTACCGTCAGCGGTTGGAGAATACCACCGATGATGACTGGGAGCCGGAAGAACTGAATGTGTTCTGGGCAGAGGCAGTACAGAAAAATGTGTTTGTCATCTGTAAAACGCCGATGGCAAAGTCAATTACAAAGAGAACGCTTCGTGGTTTCAGCGATATTTCCGTGAACGCGCACTATTTTGATGACCTTGTCAATATGTTGAAAAATAAGCCGGAGCAGTTCAAGAAACGGATTCTAAAAGGTTCCTACTGGAATAAAGAGGTGAAAGAAATGAAGTTTGACGCCGTGGTTGGCAATCCCCCGTATCAAGCATTTTTAGGCGGAGCAAGTCCGCTTCCTATTTATCAGGTTTTTGTTGAAAGTGCTTTTCAGTTAAATCCGAACTATGTTTCAATGATTACTCCGGCCCGGTGGTTTAACACTGGAACTGGGTTGGATGTCTTTAGAGAAAAAATGCTCCATGATGACAGAATTGCTGTAATGTCTGACTTTATCAATGCTCGCAATTGCTTTTCAAATGTTGAAATTAAAGGCGGTGTTCAATACTTTTTATGGAATAGTAATTATCATGGTAAGTGCAATATCACAACGTATTATGAAAACGGTAACATAGCAAAGTCATTTAGGCCATTAATTGAGCCGGGAATGGATAGTTATATTCGTAATACATCAATGATTTCTATACTCAAAAAAGTGAAATCTAAAGATGAATTGTCTTTCTCGATCTTGATAAGTTCAAGAGACCCATTCGGGTATGATATTCGCTTGCCTGGCAGTTACAAGGTTGCAAAGCACAAATATTCATTGAAAAAAACAAATACTTTTGACGTTGAGTTTTATTATAACGGCTGGCGTAATGATGGTGTTGGTTATGTTAGTCTTGACAGCGTTAATGACAATAAAGAATGGGTGGATAAAATCAAAGTGCTAATTCCAAAAGCATGGGGTACAGGAGATGAGAGCACAGACCGCCTTAATCCGTTTATTGTCGGTAAACACTCAGTTTGTACTGAAACCTATCTTGTGATAGGGCCTTTTGCTGATAATGAAACAGCAAAAAATGTCGTATCATATATAAACACGAAGTTCTTCCACATGATGGTGTCCTTTTTAAAGATATCTCAAAATGCAGCTAAGGGGGTTTTCAATCTTGTCCCAATTCAAGATTTCTCAAAGGTATGGACGGATAAAATGTTATATGAAAAATATAGTTTTACCCAAGATGAAATTATGTACATCGAATCGATAATTCGTTCAAAAGACGGGGAAGCGGGATTATAACAAGTACTCCCGTTTTCCTACGGCGATGTTTTAACATAAAGCGTATGGAGTAAGTCCGTTCAAACGGACACCTATTCTGCTAATCTAATGGTATCATCAAGAAAGGGGCGATATTATGTACGCAGCAGTATTGGAACTTCAATCATGGATGGGACCATTGGTACACTTCTATAAAGGAGAAACTCCGGCAGATATCATCCGGCAGTTTGAGCACGAGCAGGATCTCGGTTGCCTCGTCCGTATGGGTCGCATGGAGGAAGGCAAGAAAGGTCAGAAAGAGATCGACAAAATCGAAGCATTTCTTGAAAAGTACTATTCCGGCGATTTGACTATTGCGGATATCAGAGGCTTTTCCTTTAAGCTCAGCATAGGCAGTTTCCGCTGCATCGGCACAGCCGAAGGTGAAGAAGCCATAGCAGCACTGAAAACAGCTCATCCTGAAGCAACATAGGCGTCTCGCGCAAACGGCACATCGGAGGATAACCCTTTGGTGTGCCATTTGCTATCGTTCATGGGAATCTTCATAGTCTACCATAAATAACGATAAGGTATACTAAATTGCGCAAATTCAAGGATAAGGTATACTAAGTTGCGCAAATTCAAAAAAGAGATAAAGAGAGACACGGTTTGCAGTCTCTGTTAGAATGAAGTTACCACACACCATTCTGAAAGGAGACTACAAACCATGTCTGAGAAAATTGTACAGTTAAACGAGGAAGTAATCAAGGGGCAGATCAAGGAATTAGTCCGTGGCAGCGTAGAGGAAACGCTGAACGGTCTGTTGGAGGCTGAGGCCGAGAAGTTGACTCAGGCCGCCAAGTACGAGCGCAGCGAGGAACGCCAGGGCTACCGAAGCGGTCATTACAGCCGAAATCTTACCACGACCTCCGGCGACGTTACCCTGAATGTACCGCGCCTCAAGGGGATCTCATTCGAGACGGCTATCATCGAACGGTATCGCCGCAGAGAGAGCAGCGTAGAAGAAGCGCTCATTGAGATGTATCTTGCCGGCGTATCCGTTCGGCGCGTGGAGGATATTACCGAAGCGCTCTGGGGCAGCAAGGTGTCGCCCTCCACCATCAGCGAGCTGAATAAGAAAGCCTACGTCCACATTGAGGATTGGCGCAATCGTCCCTTGCAGGGCGGGTGCTACCCGTACGTCTACGTGGACGGAATCTATCTGCGCCGCAACTGGGGTGGTGAATATGAGAATGTAGCCATTCTGGTGGCAATCGCCGTGAACGAGGACGGCTACCGTGAGGTTTTAGGTGCTGCGGAAGGCATGAAAGAGGATAAGGCCAGCTGGGTCAGCTTCTTCCAGTGGCTCAGAGGCCGCGGCCTGGACGGCGTTAAGCTCATCGTTGGGGACAAGTGCCTGGGCATGCTGGAGGCAGTAGGTGAAGTATTTCCAGAAGCCAAGTACCAGCGATGCGTGGTGCACTTTTACCGCAATATCTTCTCCGTTGTACCCAAGTCCAAGGTAAAGCTGGTTGCCAAGATGCTCAAGGCGATCCATGCTCAAGAGAGCAAAAAGGCGGCTCGCGAGAACGCAAAAGCGGTGGTGGCGGAACTCCGTACGCTAAAACTGAAAGAGGCTGCACAGAAGATTGAGGACGGCGTGGAAGAGACACTGACTTATGCAGACTTTCCGACTGAGCATTGGACACGCATCCGCACCAACAACGTCATAGAACGGTTGAATCGGGAGATCCGCCGCCGCACCCGCGTGGTGGGCTGTTTTCCTGATGGCAACTCAGCGCTCATGCTGGTCTGCGCCCGCCTGCGGCATGTCGCCGGCACACAGTGGGGCAACAAGAAATACATGAACATGAAGCATCTGGAGACGGTTCTCGACGACGCCTTCATTGCGGGATGACCTTATTCTCTCAGAGACTGCAAACCATTTTGCGCATAACTCTTGACACTACCCTACCTTTTCATTGACACTGCTTACCATCTTGACGGTTACAACCACCGCCACAGCAGAAAACGCCAAGAGGGCTTGCCGCTTGCACTCCACAGGCTGCAAGCCCTCTCGGCTGTTTGATTATATATTGGTCTTGCTTTTTGGGTTCACTTCAATTTTGGAAGCTGTTTCTTATCCGAGCTTTGACAGTCCTATCAGGTACCTGGCCAGACGTATAACATCAGCTGCCGTAATCTTTCCATCGCCCGTCACATCTGCGACTGTGCGCTGCTGTTCCGTAAACGCGCAGTCGTTGATCAGATACTTGGCGATTCTTAATACGTCAATCGTGGTTATTTTTCCGTCTCCGCTTACATCGCCCAGCATGACCGCCTGATCTGACGTGAATACCGCGGTGGCATCGGCTGCCGCTTCCGATTTTGCTTCGTCGTCGCCCGTGACGGTGTTCATGGGCGAATAGCTGATTTTTATTGGATAAGTTCCGGCAACAGCATTTTCGGAAACTTTCAGTTTAATGGTAAACAGCGTGCCGCCCGACGTCGAAGTCTGCGTTCCATACCAGAGAATCTGCCAGCCGGTATCCCGATAGGCTGCGCACATGATGTTGCCCTGGCTGCAGAGGTCGCCGGACGTGCAGGCAAAACCGGTATCGTCGTTATAATCCAGGTAGAACACGCCCCGGTCGCATTCCACCATTATAAGATAGCTTTCCATTCCCGGATTGCTGTCCATTTTCATCTGCAGCGTAATGTCTTTTCCCGGCTGTACGACAACGTTGTAAGTTCCGATTTCAACGGTATCTACATTATCCGAAAGGTCCTGCCCGTCAGGATATTCAAAGAAGACCTCCAGAACGTCACTGTCATTTTTGCCGGGTTTCACTGCGATAGCCTGAATGACTGTGTTCTCACTGAGTAAAATGGGTCCTGTGTACTCGTTGTCGTTTGTTGTAGGCATCGTACCGTCAGTTGTGTAATAGATTTTTGCACCGTTTTCCGCGGTCAATTCAACAGGCCTGCTCACAACGGCATATTCTGAGCCACCATTTGAGGACGGAACCGATGTCGTTTCACTGTAGCACATGAGCGGATGCACATCCATGTCCGCCTCAACGTTCCACCATGTCACGTCTGTGCTCCATCCCAAGAACACTTTCCCGGCTGCCTCAACAGGATCCGGCAGGACTGCTGCCTGACCGTATTTGACCTGCTGCGTATTAAGGACGGCACCTGCATCATTGTAGAAATTTACAGTAAATGTATTTGCTGTCCAGTCCGCTTCAATTATGGTATTACCGGTAATGGAAATATCATTGGCGCTGATCAGAGTCCCGTTCTCTTTGACTTTCCAGCCGTTAAACGTGTAGCCCGCAGCAGTTGGCGCAGCAGGAAGCGCCGGTTTCGTTCCGTAAGTGCAATTCTGAAGCGTGATCCCACCGTTGACCCAATCAACGAAAGCGACTGCATATTGGTTCGGCACATATACGGCGGTAATATTCAAGTTGCTGTGAATATTGTTGGAGGAGTTATCCCACATGATAAACTGGTACCCAGGTTTGTCTGGGAGAGTCGGCACGACCGCGCTGTCCCCCTCCTCAACGGTCTGTGCGGAGAGGATATTTCCGCTTCCGTCGATGAAATTGACCGTGTATTTCTCTTTGGGTGCAGAAATGACGCCCACATTCACAAGGCCGGTTGAGCCCTGCATGCCGAGAGCCACAATGTAGTCTCCACTGTCAATCGTTGGATCCGCCTTGGGGATAAATGTGAAGGAATAGGCGTTCCCGGCTGTGATCGTGGTTTGCCCTATATACTGGATCTGACTTTCGTTCGGGTCTGTGTTCTTGACGTTATAAACCATAATAGTCGCCAGTTTTCCCGACAAGTCACTTGTCACATCCAGTGTCCCGCTGACTGATTGCTGCACGGCTGGCGTCACGCCGCTGTCCGCCACCGAAACAGAAACTTGATCCCGGAAACGATATACCGTCTGTACTTCAACATCTCGGGTCGAGGAGGGTGCTGTAACATCAAACGACCATCCTGAGAAGTCGCTCCAACGCCAGAAATAATACGTATATGCTACAGTTCTGGTTTGATAATACCATTCTGTATGCGTGACAGCCGGAACATCTGTCGTGGACTCCAGCCACCAAAAATGGCCATGCATGCCGGCGATCGTTGCGCTGTATTCCGGATAATTAGTATCTACCGTTTTTACATATGTAAATGGCGATGTGCTGCTGGTTGATTCGTAATTTTTCCAGTATAAGTTCCCGTACGAGTTGTACAATGAGCCAGACGAGTTATAGCCGTACCAATGATAGTAATTGTAAACCTGATAGGCATTGCTGTCTGTGACCGTCCTCGTGTCTGTAATGCGAAGTGTATTGGATTCCGACGGTCTGGAACTTGTCCAACCAGCATTGGACCACGCGCTATAACTTGTTTCCGAGCGATCCAGCGTCCAGCCAGAAAGCGAACTGCTGGCGCTGTTGGTGTATTGCTTGTCGCGGTATCGATACTGAACCTGCGCTTCCACCTGCTTTTCAGCTGCCGCAGTCACAGGTTCTGTGCTCCAGTCAGACCAATTGCTCCAGTAGTTGTCGGAGATCTCCGTAACAGCACAGCTCTGAACTTGTGACAGTGCGCTTCCGGTTTTATCATTCCCGTCCAAGCCAATGACATACGCTTCAGCCACGGAAACCATCTCAGAACATTTCAGCGTAATCGTTTTGCTATCTGTTCCGCTCGCGGGCAGTTCAAATTCCAAATAACCGGTTTTCACCATCTGACCGCTCCCACTTTTAAGAGCCACGCGCAGCATGGCCGTGGTCGCGCCTTTGTCGTAATTCGTCAAGCCTACGGTAATGTTGTAATTGCCCGTGCTGCTGTCACGCCGCGCCGAAGTGATGCTGAGAACCACGGGAAGCTCATCGTTTCCCCAGCATTTCACGGCCTTGACCGATAGATCGGAATCTACGTTCTTCCAATCGCAGGCGCTGTCGCGTTCCTTGGCGTATGTCACAGCCCAACCGGAAAAAACATACCCGGTACCCGCGTCAGGATGGGTGGGCTCTTCTGCAGATGTCAGGTATGGAACAGACTGGCTGGAAATCAGCGTCCCGTTATAATCGTAAAATCTGACCGAATAGGTATTGATTTGGTAGCCAGCGGTGAACTCCGCATCGGCTGTTAGATTACTCAGGTTTCCACCATCCCAGCCTGTAAACGTATAGCCGCGCCGCACGGGAATCGTTCCGGGCTTCGCTGCGCTGTAGCCGTATTTTACGCTTTGCTGGCTGAAGACGCTGCCGTCCCAGTCCTTGAACGTCGCGGTCACGTTGGCCATGACCATAATGGACTTGGTCTGTCGCAGCGCGCTGCTCCCGCATGCGTTGGATGCTTCTACGGTGACATAGTAACTGCCCGTCTCGCTCGGCACAAACGCGGCGGACGTACCAGCCGTGGAATATGTATCTGCAATTTTATTATCTTTGTACAGATTTACCGTATACTTTTCGGCCCGCTCATCCTTGTTCCACTGCAGCGTGATGGGATCTCCGAGCGCAACTGCGGTACCGGTATTCAGCAGGGACACAACCGGTGCGTCCGGCGCAGACGCGGTGACGCTGATTTTTCCCGTCGTACTTGTGATGCTTCCGGGTTTTTTCGCATATGCCCAGACATTTGTGCTGCTGGTCAGCTGGAATGGACCGTAATAGCGACTGTAATTCGTACCGTCTGTTGAATACCACAGCTCCACGTTATTATCGCTGTCTGTGATCGTTACCTGAGCGCCCTTTGCATTCGCATGAGAAGTAATCAACGGCTGCTCCAGCTGTTCGACAGTATAGCAGCGATATGCCTGCCCGCTTCTCGTATATCCGCTCTTTTCCGAATAGGCAGTAATCTCAGCTGTCTGATTGATGAAAAACGTTGTGGACTGATCCGTCGTGCTGAGATTCTGCCCCGTCTCTGCACATGCATAATAATAGTAATACAGTCTGGCGCCGGACGTTGTCTGCGTGATCGTAACGTTCTTGCCGCCGTCGACGTCCCGATACGTAATATCCGGCGTTCCACAGACAGCAGCCTGCGTCACTTCGATCGCAACGCTGGCGGATGCCGTCGCCCCGGATGCATCCGTCGCGGTAATTACCAGCGTATGTGCGCCGGCAGACATCGATTTTCCGTACAGATACTGGTTGGTCGGTGCGTGATACAGATCGACGTATGTCGCGTTGGGAGAATACGTGTTGTATACGACTCCGTCCACAGCGCCCGAAATGGACGTGATGCTGTAATTGGATTGCGCGCTTCCGTGCAGGTGGCAGCCCGCCGTTCCCTTTGGGAACGTAATGGGAGACTGTGCGGAAACGCTCAACGTCGATTTCGCCTTCGCATAAAAATCGGCGTCGGAACAGACAACGTAATAATTGTCACTCGTTAAATACCAGTATTCTCCTCCGCTTGTTCCGACGGGGCCGAATACTCTTCCAATCACTGAGAATTGTGTTCCATAAATCATTACTTTTGCCGAAGATTTTCCGCTATATGGACCTGTGCGACATTTTGATAGTAGCGCTTTTACTTTATAAGTTCCTGCGTATGAGGTATCGATGTTCTGCGTATAAGGCCAAGAATAATTGCAGATTGTACATACACCATTATTATAATTATGAGTATGATTTGCTGCATAATTTGGACGAATAAAAATTGCGCTCCAAGATTGACCATTCTTATATGATGTATATTTAATATTCTTTACATAACCAGACAGATTTCCTTGTATTGAAAAAGTGGAATCAGCCATAATGCCGGCATGGCAATAAATGGTACCATCATCCGAATTATATTTATATATTATTATATCACCGGTCTGTGGTGCCGTTACAATTTTAGCTCCAAATTTGAGCAAATTGTCATACATAATACTGACTCCACCTGTAAATGGAATTACAGATGTTGAAATACCTGCTATTTTTGCGCAATCGCTTACAAAATCTGCGCACCACCCTTCGGTATAGCCAAGTTCATCTCTCGATTTACCTACTTGTGCTTTAGCAACTGCAACTATATCAGATGCACCATTTCCTGTTATATTATAGCTTTTATTGAAATTATCAGACATGGATTGAGTCGCCAAAGCACTAATCTGAAGTAATAAACTTAAAATAATTATCAGTGAGAGGAGCAAACTCGTTCTTTTATAATATCTTTTCATCTTATTTTCTCCCAATTATTAATTATTGTTTAATAACGCTACTGCTGCAATATCGAAATTGTGTATTCTTGTTGACCAAGCATTTTCCTATTCAATTCATGGTATTAATGAAAGGTTCAAAAGGGTTTATGACATTATCAACGAGATAATACGACTTTTTAATATTCATTTTGGATGAGGGCAGCGCATATTGGTGTCCAACTATTATCCAACAGGAAAACTTTGATTGTGCAGCCCGACAGTGCTGCGGGCGAAGACAGCGTAAGTTGGGCGCTTTCACTCTGAATTTTGCTGAACGAGCACGCGAGCATTTTGCCGTTCTGGTCATAGGCGCCTGCCAGCGCGTAGGCGGCCGGTGCCTTGGCCACCGTGATCAGCGCGGAATTGGCGCCCTGCGCGGTGACGCTTACCTCGGCGCTCGATGCGATGACGGCCTTTCCATCCGTGCTGGCAAATATGACCGGTTGCTCCTCTTCATTCAGGATATTGGTGTCCCGGCGCGTTATGGTTATCGCCTTCTCTCCAAGCGGCGCGCCGCTTTTTGCTTTCAGCCGAACCTTAAAGATCGTACCGCTCCCGACGACATTGCTATTGCTGTACCAAAGGACGTTCACGGAAGACGTGTAAAATTTATTCTGCAGCGTTCCGCCCTGAAACGGTACTTCAGAAGAATAAATTGGATTTCCACTTGCATCCACCGCAAATTCGAAGCAAGTCGGATCGAATGACACCGTAAAGGCGCAGGACGCAAGCCCGGGATTGTCAATCAGCGATACGGAAAAGTCAAATTCATCGCCTTGTTTCAGCTCGGATTCGCTTCCGTAAATCGTCGGAACGAACTGCCGTATTTTGATGCTGCCGCTCACGCAATTCAGCGGTACTTTTTCCTCGCTGTAGTTGATTGTATTCTCCGCTGAATAGGACAGCGTAATAGGGTACGTGCCAAGCGCAGCTGTATCGGAGACCCGCAGCTGAATAATAAAAAGAGTTCCGTCGGACGCAGCGTTATTCTGGCTGTTCCAGGCAATCTGGCAGCCTGTCTTCGTCGTACTTCCGATCGTGCTTCCCTGGCTGGTAAAGTCTCCCTGTTTCAGGTTGAGTTCCTGAGAATCCGGCAGTGTGACCGCCGAAAAAACGCTTTTGTCATAGGTCAGCCTGATGATATAGCTAGAGAGGCCCGGGTTTCCATGTATGGAAACCCGGTACTCGACGGTCTGACCCGCTGTGGTAGAAAAGGTGTCTCCTGAAATCTCTGCGCCTGAAGAAGCGAAGCAGTACGATGCCGCTGAGAACAGGAGCGCGAGCGAAAGCAGAAGTACGACGATTCTTTTTTTCATATTATCCAATCTCCGTTAAACCGATCAGATATCTTGACAGACGAATTACATCCGCCGCGGTGACTTTCCCATCCGCAGTGACGTCCGCTGCTTTCAACTGGTCGTCCGTAAAGGTAATATCATCGATCAAGTATCTTGCCATGCGCACAACATCGATCATGGTAATTACTCCGTCGCCATTCACGTCACCCAGCACCGAGGTGCCCGCTCCGGTCATTACGCCGACGCTGACATTCGTATCAGTATTTTGCTGTGCTGTTGGACTGAAATCTTCTCCGCCAGACAGATCCTTGGCGGTCACCATATCTGGTCTTGAATAGCTGACTGTGATTGGATATGTTCCCGCGATCGCCTCATCAGATACCTGCAGTTTCAGTGTAAACAGTGTTCCAATACCGTTCGTGTTTTCCGTTCCGTACCAAATAACCTGCCACCCGTGTGCGTCAGAGTAGTCGGACATCATGAGAGTGCCCTTGTTTTCGCACAGCTCACCGGCCTTAAGTCCGAAGTCCCCCGTGTCGGGATCCAGATAAACGCCGAAAATCGTCGGATCCGCTTTAATACTGAATAGACAACCGCTTAACGCAGTGCTGTCGTTGAGAAGGAACTGCAGGGTCACTGTTCCGCCCGGTTCCGCTTTTACATTGTATGTTCCCAGTTTTGCGTAGTCCTCATAAGTATCGTCCGAGCGGTTCTCTTCGTAGGTGTAGTTGACATCGATAATATCGCTGTCGTTTTTTCCGGAAGCCACCGCAATAGCGCGAATATGTTCGGATTTCGTTAGCTCAATGGAACCATCATACTTATAAGTTACAGTGCCTTCTGTACTTGTTCTAGATTTTGTAGTACTCGCACCTGAATTCTGCAGGGTTGCAGCTGCATTTGCCGTGACATTTTCGGGGTTCGGATCTGTACCGTCCAGCGTATAGTAGATTGTAGCGCCACGAATTGAGCTGAGTTCCAGAACGTCATAGCCACCGGAGGCATACGTTCCCATATTGCTCGCCGGTTCGGGCGTCGTGGATTCATAGGAAACAATGGGATATACCGTCATATTGCTGTGAACACACCACCACTCGCTGCTGTCTTCCCAGCCGCGGAAGATCATACCGACACCGACGCTTACAGTCGTCGGCGGGACGGCAGCTTCCCCGTATTTTACCGTCTGCGTCGAACAGACCTTGCCCGTGGAATCGACAAATTCCACTGTAAAGGTATCCGGTTCCCAGATTGCCTGAACCACCATATCCTGACCGACTGTCTGGTTTGTCATTTCCTCGGTTTCGGATGTCGTGTTGCCTCCCGAAACGCACTTCCATTCCTTGAACGTATAGCCATCGTGGGACGGCGTCTCCGGAACCGCCAGTGCATCTCCTCCAACCGCCCGCTTCAATACGCATGTCTGGTTCAGATAATCCACATACGCGATCGTATAGCTGACAGGCCGATACTGTGCAAGCACGGTAAGGTTGCATGTGACGTTTGAAGTGGATTTGCTCCACCCGGTGAAAATATAACCGGTCTTGTCTGCAATCGCGGGGGCTTCGGCAGTTCCGCCTTCTTCTACAGTTGCCTCGCTGATTACATTTCCCGTATCATCGCAGAACGTCACCGTATAATTCGGTTTCGGCGCTTCAATCAGGCCGATATTGATCAGTCCGTCGCACCCCTCGATAGCAAGCGTGACGATAAAATCACCTGTACTGACCGACGGTTCTTCCTTGGTCTTGAAAGTATATTCATAGCTTCCGTCTGCACCCAGCTTGGTCTGCCCAATATATTCCAGCTGTGCCTCAGTGGGGTCAGTATTTCGGGATTTATATACCATCAGTGTTGCGTTTTTTCCGGCAAGCTCAACCGCCTTCTCGACCGTTCCGGATATTGTCCGCGCGTCGCCTGTCGTGGTTTCCGGCATTGCTTTTACATAGCGGTAAACCGTCTTCGTTTCAACCTGCTTGGAGCCATCCGCCGGCTGCGCGATCGGGCTGTCGCTCCAACCGCTCCAAACGCCATAATCCCATTTGTAATATGTATATGTCGGGACCCAGTCTTTCCAGTAATACTGTGTAACGTTGTAAGAGGTATTAACATATCTTGATTCCTCATAGAACCACCGGCCCGACTTGTCGTCTGGGGAACCGCTGAAGTATGGATGCCAGTTGGCGCCATAGCTGTCCGTATATATGACATAATTGTGAACATGGTCGGAGGAGGTTCCGGAACAGTAAAAGTCATTTCCGATATTGCTAAATCTGGTCGTGCTCCACGAAGACCACTGCTCATACCAGCTGCCGCCGTAATAGCTTTTACCGATTGCCGGGCAATAAGAATTGTTCGTGCCATTGGTCCAGCGCCAGTAGCGGTATTCGGTGTAGCCCTGCGTCACTTCATACGAAGTCGTTCTGACCTGTCTCGTAGACGAAGAATTTACCACATATTCCACAGGTCCCTGTTCTGCACCCCAGTAACCGGACGTGGACTCATAGGTATATCCATTTGGTGCAGTCGAGTTTCCCGTGGTGGTTGTGTTTTTCGTTCCGTCCTGGTAGCGATACATTGTCTTGCTTTCGGTCTGCGTCGTTACTCCGTCCGGGAGGGCATCCATCCATTCACTCCAGGCAGCCGTATCGCTGTCAGATGGAGTCGGGATGCAGGATACCGTTTGTGCAAGCGGCCCGCCAGTACGGTCATTTCCATCAATCGCCAGGATGGATACTTCGACCGAGGCGGCGATTGCGGTTCCGTCATAGGAGACAAAATGACTTTGATTCTGATTCTGCACATCTGCAAGAGAGTTGACAGGAATGATGGAAACGCCAAGCATTTTATGATCTGAACTCAGAAGGGAGATTACAATTTTAGCTTTGGTATCGGCATTTGGATAATTGCTAAGCTGGAAACTGACGTCGTAGCCAGTCGGTGTGCCCGCTGTCGTGCTGAAATTGCGCGTCGCAGACAGTCCGGTGATCACATTCGGCAGATCTTGATTTGCCCACCCGGTAACGGCATACAGGCTCATGTCCGAATCGATATGATCCAGATCCAGCATGCTGTCGTCCGCCGCTTTCGTGATTTGCCAGCCATTAAAGGAATAGCCGGTTTTCAGAACGACGAGAGACTGTGCCGCCGTGGAATCAATCGGCTGGTCAAACACAATCCCCTGCGTTGTTAAATAGGTACCGTTTGTATCGTAGAATTTTACAGAGTAAGTATTGATTTTATAATCTGCTGTAACCGTACCATCCGCCTTGATGGCTGTTGTACTGCCAACCCAGCCTCTGAAAGTATAGCCGCGGCGGTATGGCACGTCAAAATCACCTGTCTGGGCGTCGTAGCCGTAGCGGATTGTCTGCACGGCGAGGGTAGTCTTATCCCAGTCCTGGAAAGTCACGGTCAGGGGGGCATGGGCCGTGCAGGACACTTCGTTTGAGCTGTCGCTGGCTCCGGCTGCATTTTTGGCCGTGACGCTGACGGAATATGTGCCGGCTTCGCCGGTGCTGAAGCTGTACATTGTCCCCGTGACGCCGGAAGCCGTTTGGTATGCCTTGCCATCCTTTAAAATTGCGACATCATAGGAAGACGCCAGCGCATCCGTTTCCCATTTGACCGTCATGGCATCGCCGGCTGCAATATCAGCCGCTGAATAGAGGGAGATCACCGGAACGGACGGAGTGTCGACCGAGATCTGGGATTCGCTCAGCCCGCTTGTGAGGAAACCTTTTTTCTGCTGATAGGCTTTCACCGAGCCAGGCTCAGTCAGGCAGAATGTTCCGCTGTAGCGCTGGAAACTTGCGCCGTCGACGCTGCAGAAAATTTGCGCGTCTCTGTCGCCGCTGATCGTCACATATGTCCCCTGCGCGGTCTGATTGCTGCTGATGCCGGGCTCGCCCAATTGCGGAACGTAAAAGGTAGCCTCCTTGTCCCGCCCGCCGTTTGCGAATGCGTACCGGCCGCCTTTTTCGGCATAGGCGGTGAAGCTCGTGTCATGCGTGATCGGGACGTCTGCGTAAGCCGCGGTTGTCGAGTGATTCGCGGAGCAGCCGTCGTAGTAATAATAGAGCGTCGCGCCCTCGGTTGGATTTGTAATACGGATCGTCTTGCCCCCGAAAGTCGAGCTGATCTCGGAGAGCAGCGGAGCGGAAACCGTCGGTACTGCCGCAGCAGTACTGACAGAAAAAACATTGCTGTATTTGGAAACGACCCTGCCGGCTGTATTCGTTGCCCGGATGGCATATTTATAGGAATGTCCGCCTTTCAAGCGTCCAAAAACAAGCGCAAGGTTCGCTGCAGAGCGAATCAAATTAATGGTGTTTACATTGGGATTACAGCCGCCATATTGCTGTTGCGTCCCGTTGTCTGCATCCTCAAACCACCATTCAAGTTTTGAAATCTTATAGTTGTTTGAAGCTACCGTTCCGCTGATGTTATAGATATAAGAAGTAGATTCCTGAAATGACGATGGCGCCGATAATGCGCTGAACGTTATATCTGTGTTGACGCTGATTGGCGGCGTGGTGCCGCCGTCATTATTGTTTTTCTCTTCCGAGAGAATATCGAATGTTCCAGTTTTTATCCATCCAGTCATCCCCGACTTTTTTGCAGTATCTTCATATGAAACGCAATACCATTTTTCTCCGCGGCAATTTGTCGTAAAACCCAGATAACGCAGACGCCAGCGCCCTGTGCCAACAGTCGGAAGGGCGGTGCCGCTGCTTTTGTCATATGGAGTATTACGAATGACATCTCCGGATTTTGTCATCAGATAGCCAACGGTATTTGAATTAAAGTTGTCTTGATATGGATAAACTAAGCCACAAACTGTACAACTGCCCAAATCGTTCCATTCTGTACAAACATGGTAATATTCGGCTTTGGGCATTGCAATAAACCAACATTTGTAATTATTCAGTCTTTGCATTACCTCATTCCATGAGTATTTACTTACACTGATTTTTGACTTTGTTCCGCCGTCCACTCTGCCCCAATTCCCATCATATAATGTAATACTATCTTTATCATATGCTAAAACGATGAGAGTATGATTGCCTGATTCTATATATGCTCCTGGTGCAATTTTAACTGTATTAGTGTTTGCATCATAAAAATCGCCATACGATAATGATGTAAAATTTTTACAGTAGCTCACGGTGCAACCGCTATCAAGCGAATATATATTAAATAGATACGCAAATACATACTTTGCAAAACCAAGACATGTCCAAGAGCCACCATCTTTTCTATTGCCATGAAAAATCAATGAATTAATATCATCTTTCCAGTTTTTATTTACCGGAAATGTCCCAACATTAAAATTTCCAGAATAAAGATGCATGTTATCTATTAGTTGACAGAACTTTGTTTTGACAATACTATTTACTACTTTCCCATTCACAGTCCCTGCAATAACTTTCGCTTGCTCCTCTGATAGGTTTATATTAGATGCCGCATTAGCATTTATTGAAATACTGGAAAGGTTTATTATAATGATTAATAAAATGCTAATTATTCTGCGTCCAATATTAACTCTCTTTTTCATTTTTTAATCCCTCTCTTATTTTTAATAATCCGTCCAGCATTTTTGCCGCTTCCGCCCTGCTCGCGCTGCCATGCGGAAGGAACCTTCCATCGGCATAACCGCCAACAATCCCAGCCTGCTGCATAGCTGCGACTGCTTCCGCGGCATAGCTGCTGATATCCGCGCTGTCCTGGAAGTCTCTCTTCTCTTCCTTCTGGGGCAGCGTGATCTGATACTTGTCCGCCGCACGTTTCAGAATTGCTGCAATCTGTTCCCTGGTCACGCCTGCATCCGGTGAAAACGCCGTCGACGAGGTACCGTTGACAATGCCGCTCTCCCTGGCCCAGGCCACACAGGGCATGTACCACGCGGTATCCGGCACGTCGGTAAAATCTGCGGAGCGATAGCTGCTCAGATCCGCCCCGCACACACCGGCCAGCATCTTCACGAACTGTGCTCGCGTGACCTTGGCGTTCGGATTGAAAAGGCCACCGCCGACGCCGCCGACAATCCCGCGTTTTGCCAGTGCCTGCACATACGAGTACGCCCAGTGTCCGGCAGGCAAATCTGCAAAAGAAACGTCAGCGTTCCCCGCCAAACCGTCCGAATTGCCGGAATCCGTCGATTTTCCCGTCTGATTATCCGTGGCGGCTGCGGGAGCTGTGCTTCCACCGCTGGATATGGTCAGCTTCACGCTCGCCTGCGGAATGGAGAAGGTCTTCTCACTGACATTTACCGTATTTGTCGCGTCGCATTTGATCTCAACCGGATAGGTGCCATCCGCCGCACCAGCTGTCTTCTGCAGCTTCAGGGAAAACATCGGGCCATTGGAAGCATTGTCTTTCGCTGAAAACCACGTAACCTTCATTTTTCCGGGTTCCGTCTGCTTGAAAAGGAACGTGCCTCGCGAAAATGCACTTCCGACCGCTGCCGCATCGTTCGGTGTCTCAAAAATGACGCTGTCCCAGCTGATCTCGAACGTCCAGGAAGCAAGTCCCGGATTGCCACTAATACTCACGGAAATCTCCGTCTGACCGGAGTCAGAAAACGCGCCGCAATCCGCCGATATAGCAGGAATCCCCCCTGCTGCAGCCGTCAGAGATAAAGCTGTGACGAGCAGCAGGCACAATGCCAGATAAAGAACACCTTTCTTCATTACCCATTCTCCTTTTTCAGTGTTTTCACTAAAATTAAAATCGCCGAAATGGTAAAACGTTTGTCAGTTAGAACATTTTTATGTAATCTGCACAACTCATTTATCTATAAGCACAAATACTCTTTTGAAAAAAAGCCAAAAAACATCAATATTATACAAATTCAACATATCATGGAGAATGGAGAAAGACAAGAGGGGTTGTAAATAAAGCACATATTAAGTATAAATTAGCATGTTGAGCGGAGTTGGATGACAAAAAAGATGCTCGTCACCCCTCAATCGCCGGGTTAGAAAACCGCATTATAAGCTGCCGTGAATCGCCATTCAGCACATATCTCTTGCCGTAGCGTGACGACACTTTTTGTGTCATTTCTGAAAACGCGCCTCATAAGGATGTGCAGCCGCATGTTGAAATCATATGATCAGAGGCTTGGGTATCTTCCCAACAAACGGCAAGAATGTGCGTGTACTGGCACGCGCGTTGCTTGCTGCAATGGGAGAACAATCGGTCTGTCGGTGCCCTGCAGGAGCTTTCACACTCGACCGTACAAACTGTCAGCCGACCTCTCATTGCAGCATTCGATTTACGTAGGTTGAATAAACAGAGCTATCCGCACATTCGTGTAATTAAGCAAGCTGAATCGGTAATGAGGCACATCGGTCACCGATTGAAAATTCATTGTGAGCGTAGGGCTGCGGAATTTTATCAAATTATCGAAGTTGCTCGCGCATGCGTTTCATTTTCCCCTCCAAATATTGGGTGACAGAGATCTGCTGAACGTTTAGCCGTCAACTTGTGCAGCATCCGGCTGCTGTACTGGCAGACTGTCAGGCCGGGAGCACGTTGCCCGGATCATGAGCTGTCCTGCGTTCACACAGACCGGAGTGCGCACGAAGATGCATCGAAGTTGTTTTTGATAGTGCGTCATTGTTTTAGGGCAACACCGCACGAAGGCATAAAAAATCCACACTGCCTGACCAAACGCCCAAACAGTGTGGGAAAACCCTGCGATTTCCATGCGGGGGCAACCAGAATCAAGCTGCCAGGCAGGGCCTGT
>Ga0183098_10411_pt1 | contig 90623 bp, 91 predicted proteins | sample BioMet9_FD_128884 | JGI IMG/M metagenome (GOLD analysis project Ga0183098, IMG submission 128884) | Microbial communities from bioreactor (seeded with sewage sludge) at Lawrence Berkeley National Lab, California, USA - Biofuel... | ecosystem: Engineered > Bioreactor > Anaerobic > Unclassified ...
TCAATAACCGAGCGGACAATCCAGAAGATCGCCAGAGCAAGATAAAGGCTAAGAAGCAGGATGCAGAGAATCGTTGTGGTTTCCATATCCGTGTTCCTCCTTAGTTCAGAAAATCATCATCGTTGTCGGATGCAAAGTCGTTCTCGGCACTGGTCTTGCCGCCAAGAGGCTCGCCGGCGCGAATGAGCTGCAGATTGTTCAGGCCGCAGGCAATACCCCTATTGCCGTTGCTGTTGAAGGCGTACAGGTTGATGCTGGCACGGCCGTAAACACCGGAGTAGACCTCGGAGCGGATTAGAACAGGATTGCGGTCGGCGTCCACGATACCGGGCGCGGTTGCGGAATTGGCGTTGACGAAGTAGGCATTGGCATAAGCGGGATCATCCGGACGCTCCACGTCACCGTCGCGCATAGGCGTCTTAATTGCGGCCAGAGGCGGCACGGTCTTGCCGTTACCCTTGAGCTTGGATTCGCCCTCGTGGTAGGCTGCTTCGATGGCGGCCTTCAGCTTGGCGACGGTCTTGGTATCGGATTTCGGGATGATCAGGCTGACGCTGTATTTCGGCGTACCGCCATTGATGGACTTCGGTTCCCAGACGTTGGCGTAGCTCCAACGGGTGTCGGGACCAGTGATAACTTTCATGGGGTTGTTGACCTTGTTCGTATTGTTAGACATAGGATTGTCCTCCTTAATTTTCTTTAAAATCGGCTGCTGCCGTTGACATCGCCGGACGTTTATCGCTCTCCGGCACTAAAGCGGGTTTGCCTTGCGGCTTTTCAATGTAGGGACTCAAAAGCTCGTCAAAGCGGGATTTTCCGAGCAGCTTTCTGCATGGCTGTGACACCGAGCACCTTGCGCTCATACGGGTCGAAGCCTGCATGCTCGACGACATCGGCAACAACTGTGTCGTTGATGTATTTCCTGTTTGAGCGGCCCTCGACCAGTTTCCAGCCGGTCCACTCTTTGCCGCTGATTGCCTGTTGCAGGGCATATTCCTTGATGTCCGACGCCCAGGATACGAGCTCGTCCACCTTGGCGAGAATGTCCTCGATATCCTCATCCATAAGAAGCGGCGGAAGCTGGAAGTCGTACCGGGCAAGCTCCATGTTGTAGTCGGCCCGCTCTCGGCAGTCGCTTTTGGCTTTGCAGAACTGGCACCACTCGCCGCATCTAAATTCGCCGCCGCCCGTGAAGGCAAGTTCCGCAGCGGGCTTCAGGGTTTCCTCCGCCCATCGGTACAGCTCGTCCTTCGACATCGTGCAGGTGCTGATATTCGACCTGCGCGGTTGGAAGATGGTCATTCTGACCTCGCTGATGTCGTAAATGCCGTCGAAGATGTCCAGGGAACCCAGCGCGTAAAGCTGAAGCTGGGGATTGCCCTCCGCCTCAACCAAAACGCCCCGGCCGAATTTGTAATCCACGATATGGAGCGTGCCGTCCGCCGCGACGATGCAGTCCGCCGTTCCGAAGGCTTCCCGGACGAAGCGGGACAGGTCCAGATGCTGTTCCGTCAGGATAACCGGGTCAGTGCATTCCTTTTTGGCGGCTTCCAGTAGTTCTATGATGTAGGTGGCATATGCGGCCGCGCCATCCTCCATCTCCTCGCTGTAATAGGAGAGGCTTTCGGTCGGGTCCTCGGCCGCGATGCCCAGCGCCTGCTTTACGCGAAACTCGCAAAGGCTGTGGGCGTCGGTCCCCTCAGCGGAATAATCGCTGCCTTTGTCCGGGTAGCCCTCGCAGAGTCGTGCTGACGGTGGACATTGGAGCCAGCGATGGGAGGAGGAAGCGGAAAGAAGCGCATGATCACTCATCCTTCAATTCCTCCGCATCTGCCAGCAGTGCTTTGTACTTGCCTGGGTCGATATCTGAGAGCTTGGCCGCGCCGTACTTTTTCAGCAGAGCGCGAATCTCGGCCGTGTGGCCTTTGCGGGATTTGTCCGCGAGGACGGCCCTGACATCTTCCAGCGCCAGCGGCTTTTCTTCCGGTGCCGCAGCCTTTGGCGGCTCCGACTTCTGCCCGATATCCCCGATGCCGCTGAACAGCTCCGTCAGCGTGTTGGCAATGCCAATGATGGATTCACCGCACTGCCGCAATTCTGAGACAGTCTGCTCCAGTTCACTCATCCTGCCCATCCGTTTTCCCTCCTTCCGTTGCAGACTCGTCCTGCCGGGGAAGCTGCTGTAGCTTTCGGGCGAGACGTTTTGACACCACGCTGATCGCCGTGAGGACATCCGCCAGTTCCTCATCCGTTACGGCTGCCTTGGTGCCGGTTTCCTGTGCCTGTGTGTTCATTTCTGAACCTCCATTCCGAGGGGGCTTATTTGCTTCCCTCAGAACTCACAGGACAGAAACCGCCGTCCTGAACGAAAAATCCGAAAATTTTTTAAAGGAAGCCCTCCAACTATCCGGGGACAGCCAGAGGGCCTACGAATGCGGCGTATTAGATGAAGTCCGAGAGACGGTCGCGGAGCCGCGCCATAAGCTGGCGCTTCCGGTAGTTGAGGGTGGACTGCCGGATGCCGAGTACGGTGGCAATTTCCCGCTCGGTAGCGCCCTGCGCGATCAGCTCACAGATGCGGCGGTTGTCCGAATCAAGCTCCTCAAGAGCTTTGAACAGTTCCTCCAGCAGGAGCTTGTATGCTACGACTTCTGCCGGGTCCGGCGCGGCGTCGGAAGGCTCGTACCCCTCATCTTCAAAGGCGTCGAGGGAGAGAACGCTGCCGGTGCGGAGTTTGTCACACTGGCTGCAATCGCCGGTGCAGCGGCTTCCGTTTTCACCGATGCAGCGTTTTCCGCGTTCTTGCCGCTTGTGTTCCGCCCATGCCGGGCGCTTGTAGGCCCGGTAGACCTCCTCCGAAACCGGAACCTGCTGACCGTTGATGTCGATAAAATACTGTTTCTCATCTTTACTATTACTTGTCTTCATTTTTTCACCTCGTTGGCCGAGGCGATGAATGACAGGTACCTGGTTCAGACTGGTCTGGCCGGACCTTTCCCGACGAAAAAAGAGCGCACAAAGGAAAGGTCTCTGCTCCAGGCTTTTAAACTGCCCCTGTGGGGAGTTTTCAAAGTCTTTATGCAGTACCTGCCTTCATGCGCATCTCGGGCCGATATCAATTTGTCAAAGTACGTAACTACTGGGTGTTACTTCGGATTGGATTCATGGAGCAAAATACTCTGGTAGAATTGCTAAGAACTGTCGTTATACATTGGTTTGCCTCCTTCGGTTGCATCTATTTTCCTGTTGCTAAAGCTATAATAGCCTGGTTCTCAGAGGCTTTCGCGGAACTGACAGTTCCGGTTTTTGGCATAAAAAAAGGGCCTTGCGGCCGCGTCTTTTTAACGCTGACCACAGGGTCCTCACAATTCCTTATTGTTCGTCGTCTTTTTCCGGAACTGCCACTTCCGGTTTTTTGAAAATTTGTCCGAAACTTTTTTATTTTTCTTTTCCTAACCCAGTATCGGGTCCTCCACTATCTTTGAACCGTCACCCCAGGTAGGGTAACCTTGCTTCCTTAGCTTCTCATTAATCAATGTCAGAGACTCGGTAAAATGATTATGCAGAAGGTACTGAGCGAACATGCCATCTTTCGTCATAGGATATCCTCTTATTGCTTTTTTGACCATGTCATCACTATACAGCGGGTGAAGATGCAGCCCGATACATATGCCGTAGACATACTCGGGACTGACATTCTCCGGTCCCTGCCGCAATTGCCTGATGTACCGTTCTGAAATACCGGTCCGGTACTGCAGCTCTAGGTTTGTGATTTTCTTGCCGCCCTTCTTCTTTACCCGCTTCATATGGGCATCAAGCGTGCCCCAAAAGGAAGTCGGGAGATTTGGAAGAACATCCATGATTTTATCAATCTGATCGTCAATCTTGCTCAGCTGCTTTTCCTGCTCCAGGACATTCTGACTGCCTTCATATTCGATAGTCCGGGTCTCGGTAAACTCGGCCGCATTAACATCCTTGCTCAGATAGCACTGATTATAGTAGTCGCCAGCGCTATTTACGACCGTATAGTGACGAGTGAATTTAAGGCAGCACTCATCGACATGCTCCAGCGCATAATCGGTCAGTGCATACCCTTGAGGGTAGGCAGGATCGTCTGTATTATAGATATAACATGGATCATTAATACAGACGACACAACCGGTGTAGACAAACCTGCCGCTATCAATCAAGTCCGCAAACTGCTTGTCTTCGGAATATATACGGCTTCCGTTCTTGTTATTCAGAATGAAAGTCTGGTAATCTCCCAGGGCATCTGGATAAAAACTGAACGGCACCTGCGGATGACCATTTACCCGCAAGAAGGCCCCTTCTGCGTCTTTGTACCCAAGCTGGAGCGCTCTCAGCTTCGCTTCCAATTTAGAAACCTTAAAAACACCAGCGATAGCCTCAAGTGCCCGCTCCATGACTTCTCCAGTATGCTTATAAGGGAACGTCAATTGTTCCTCGTACAGCTTTGGAAAAAGATCGTTGAATATCCTTCTTGGCATCAGAATCCGTGGTGCCAGGGCATTTGCCTGCCATTCTGCCCACCATCTTGCTTTTTGCATGCCCTCCAAGTTATCAGGCGTACTTGCAGGGACGGCCTCACAAGACAGATTTTTCTCATCTGCATTAAGAAGAGCCAGTATCTTAAAGAACTTCTCATGCTGATCCCAATGGACGATTTCATGAGCAATTGTATCCATCCTGCTGCCGTAGCCATTCATAAAGAAATAGTCTTTACTGATTAGCATGGTCCCGGCAGGGATCTCCTTTGTAGATACCGTGCGCGGCTGATATGGCGGATAAAATTCCTCTACTGTCTCCGTCGATGGCCGGAAGTACATCCTGCCCATCTCGTTCGGGCCAAGATCTGCTTCATACCATTTCAGACCCATTTCCTGCATGATGCGGTTGAGTGGTGACTGCCATCCGTCATAAACGTCATCATCGCAATAAAACGCTGTGAAATCATCTGCTATTTCTTCCAAGTCATCCGCGTAGATGTATGGTACCAGATACTCGTCCAGTGCGCCTTCCTTATCGAATTGGCCAGCATGATACTCGTCTGTCGCCAAGGCAGTGACGTTATGTAGGCCGTCCTGCAAAGTTGCCTTAAGATAGACGGTAAACCATCTAGTCTTGCGATCGGCATCATAATTTGATGTACCCAGACCTTTGGTGACGATATCCGCTGATGCATGAACATCAATCTTGATCAAGGGACCAATATCATCATGGCAGGTCAGTGTCCTTACCGTAACGTTCTCTATGTCCTGATTGCACAGCGAAAGAACATTGATATGGTGAAATCCCAAGCCGTCGTGGCTCCTATTTACATATTTTAAGATTTCTTCTTTCAGAAGATCCTTGTAATTTGCCTGAATATAGCTCTTGAAGTCTTTATAGGCCAATTGATATCACCTCCCAGATCACACAACGATCAATAGTACTGCTCGATGTAGCTATACGCCTTGTCGAACACTTCTTTATCCTTGATCTTGTACTTAATCCAGATAACGCTTCGGAGTGCTTTCTTAACCTCATTCTTGCCTGTAGTGGTTTTCTGCCAGCCGTCGAACCGAACTATTTTCACGATCTCGTCGATATCGGCAACGATGCGCTCGACTATGATAGGCGTTTTTTCATTCTTGACGCCATTAAAGAGTTCTGTGAGCGCCGCCTTGCCACGGTCGATTTCATCTTCCGGCACGACTTCCTTCTCGGCCTGCGCTGCTTCTTTTGCGAGTTCAAGCAAAAGTTTCAGAAATTCAATGCTGGTGATAAGGCCCTGCTCATGACGTTCACGGAGTTCCTCTAACTTCTCACCGAGCTTGATAAACTTCGGATCGTTGGTGTGGGCGCGAATCTTGGCAACCAGATCAATTTCGATTTTCATGGTTGTCTTCTTCACATCCTTCTGCTTTTGGATGAACTCATCTATCAAGTTTGCATCCAGTGTGAGGATATCGACATCCTCGTGGACTTTGCCGACTTTAAGATTTTGGTGAACCAGATCCAGCGTTTTTGCGCCGAGAGCAGCCCAGATAAGTGCTCCGCGATTGTCAGTGGGCTTTACAGATTCATAGACCTTACTGAGCCACGCATAATCGTATTTGTACTTTTCGAGGAACGGGTCTGGTGACAGTGCATCCCATGCTCTGTTCAGCACCCGGTAATCCGCCGCAAAGGAATCTTTTTCCTTGTTCGTCGGGATGCACTCCTGAGCGGCCAGCAGGCCCTCCCAACCTTCAACATTTCGGTCGACACCCATAAAGTAACTGAGGCACTTTCTGAGAAGCGCCGGAACCTGCTTTTTGACTTCCTCTATGTTGGTGATAACCTTCTTCATGCTGGATTCGTCGAAATCCAGAGCCTTGGCGACGTTATCGAAGATGCCGATGTAATCAACAATAAGCCCATGCGTCTTGCCTTCATCAAAAGTACGGTTCGTACGGCAAATGGCCTGCAACAGGTTGTGATCCTTCATGGGCTTATCCAGATACATCACTTGAAGAATGGGGGCGTCAAAGCCGGTAAGAAGTTTGGATGTAACAATAACAAGCTTTAAAGGGTTTCCTCTATCACGGAACTGATCAAGAACTTTTCCTTCCTCGTCCCGGCTACGGCGATATTTCTTATATCGGTCCTGCTTGTCATTGTTAGTGTCCATGACAATGGTGGACGCTTCCGGCGGGAGCAACTTATCAAGTTCTTCCTTATATTTAAGGCAGCACTCGCGGTCATACACAACAACTTGCCCTTTATAACCATTGGGTTCAATCTTTTCCTTGTAGTGCTTGACGATGTGTTCGCAAACCTTCCGGATACGCTTCGGATCATACATAATCGCCTTCATGTTGACGCGCTTGGATAGCTCTGCGCGATCAGCGTCTGACAGATTTTCTGTAAGGGCATCAAATTCCGCGTCGAGCTTTTCCTTATCAACATGAAGATCAACTGGAACCGGTTCAAAGTTCAGTGGAAGGGTAGCATTGTCGCGAATGGAATCTGAGAAGGTATATCGGCTCAGGTAGCCACTCTTGTCCTCCATAGCGCCGAAAGTGCGGAAGGTATTCTTGTCGATGCGATTGATGGGGGTACCGGTAAGGCCAAAGAAGAACGCGTTCGGTAGCGCTGAACGCATCTTGCCGCCGAGGTCACCCTCTTGGGTACGGTGAGCTTCATCGACCATGACAATAATGTTATCTCGAAGATTTAGAACACCGTCCACATCGCCAAAGCGGAAGATGGTGGTGATGGCAATCTTCCGAATGTCCTGCTTGAAAAAATTTTCGACATCCTCCTTCGTGGCAAGGGACACCAGATTCGGAATATCAGACGCATTGAAGGTTGCAGTAATCTGCGTTTCCAGGTCCAGACGGTCATCGACAATGACAATCGATGGATTCTGCAGCTCCGGAATCATACGGAGCTTTTGAGCTGCGAACACCATAAGGAGCGATTTGCCGGAGCCCTGGAAATGCCAGATAAGGCCCTGCTTGGGATAACCGGCAATAACACGTTGTACGATGAGATTGGCGCCTTCGTACTGCTGGTATCGGCAGATAACCTTATACTTCACGTGCTTTTTGTCTGTTGCAAAGAGCGTGAAGAATTGGAAGATGTCCATAATTTTCACAGGAGTAATCATGTCTCCCAAACTCACCTTGACGTCAGAGAGACTGCCTTCTGCCTTGTGGTCGGATGTATGCCAAGGGCCCCACATATTAATGGGCATACCTACGGAGCCGTAGCGATAGCACTTGCCCTCGGTGGCGAAGTTGAAAATGTTTGATACAAACATCTCCGGGATGGTTTGCTCGTAGGAGGCGATGTCGCTGGCTCCGTCAAGCCACGTGATGGCGTTGCGGACGGGAGTTTTCAGTTCGCCGATAGCCACTGGGAAACCGTTAATCAGCAAGACGATGTCCAGTCGCTTGCCATTTTCCTTCTGTGGATAGACCCACTGATTGGTAACAACATATTCGTTCAGTGCGAGCTGTTCTTTGGTCATCGTCCCGAAGAAGTTTACGGATACCATGCGCCCATCTTCGCCAAAGGGATAGGTATTCTCCTCAAAGACCTTCTTTTTGAAGGTTTCGTTCTGTGCGACAAGGTTATCTGCGGAGAAGTGCATCATCATCGTGCGAAGCTTATAGATGACTTCATCACCCCGCGACGGATCTGCTGCAATTTCTGGGTTCAGACGAATCAGGGCATCCTTCACCATGGGTTCAACCATGACGTCTGAATAGTCGCGCGGGAGTTCTTCAGCCGGGATGTACTTCCAGCCATTGTTCTTCAGGGTAGTGATAACCATCTGTTCTATGGTATTGTCTTCGCTGAAAATAGGCATTACATTTCCTCCTTCTCTTAGTTGCTAAAGTCTTGTTGGATCAGCGATTTGATGAGACCGCTGACACTATCGATGGCTTGAGTCAGTTCAAGTTTTGCTTTGCCTGTCTGGTAGACAAAGTCTATGAACTGGCGTTGCAGCTCTTTTTGTGGTATCGGTACCTGCAGGGATGCTAGAATCTGCTGATTCAGGTTCTGGATATTTGCTCCACGCCCTGTCATTTTTACTCGTACCGAATCCGCTTTGAGATAACGTAGAAGATAGTCTGTCAGTACAGCAGTGCTATTTTTGCGAAACCTAATACAGAACCCACTGTAAGTTGTCGGAATGTCGTGGGGATAAACAACCAAACACCGACCTACCAAGGCTTTATTTCCGTTTGAGCGAACAAATACTATATCTCCATCATGCAGCATGTATTCTTCTGGAGGAGTTTCGTTTAATGAGATCATAGGCAATTCTGCAGTATTGTCAATGACAGAATAGTCCTTGAAATTCCCAACTCCAAGACAATTAATCTCCACTCCGGAATCCTTACTGTGAAAGTTCATCCCATTTTTACAATCGCCAAGTTGTAGTAGCGGTACTGTCGGCCATTGAAAAGGATTATCAACTGGGTCTCCAAAGATCTCAATAAATTGAGATTTGACAAGTTCGTCGGTCTGGGTCAGAAGGCGCTGGTAAGATGTTTTAGTTTCTGCTGCTGCCCACAGAGTATCAGCAAGATAGTCTTGTTGGTCTTCATCTGGGAGATCAAACTTATACTGCATAAGCGTTTTCGGAGAAAGGCGCTTTGACATGGTACCGTCAGAGTACTGGTCTGCATAATCCCAGAAAGCGTCTGTGTTTAGCACAAATGGAAGCAGTCTTGCAATTCGGTCATCCTTGGCGCGTAGAACAATAGAATCACCGGAGGTCAATCCATCAAAGAAGACTACAGATGCCCGCTTCAGGTATACATTTCTTCTGGCTACCAAAATATCGCCAGAGTGAAATACCTTCATCGCAGAGTCAAGATTGGCAGTAGAACCATAATTCGTGATTTGAACTTCGCCAGATACATAGTGCTCCAACCCGACAAAACGGTCATAGCCGGAAGTAGAAGGGCTATTTTCGCGCTCAGAAATCTCTGATACCACGTCCATCATCTTATAGTGCTTCATCTTCTTCACCACCCTTCAGAATTTGGGTCAGCAAATCATACTCGCGTGCAACCGAATCGCTATTTTCCTGCCATTGAAGAACCACCTCTTCAAGGTGTTCCTGGTTGGCAGAGTCCTCTTGCGCATCACGCACGTATAGTGAGATACTGAGCTTGCTGTTGTTCGCCTGAATCTGAGGTATGGTTGCAACCGCAGAGAATCCGGGAATTTCCTCAAATGAGGTGTATGTATCGGCTATTTTCTGAATGTGGATATCTTCCAGATAGCTCGACGCATTTTTGCGAGTGACCTCTTCCCGTGCATTAATGAACAGCACCTTACCACGCCGGTTAACAGGTTTGTTCATACGACAGATAACAATACATGCCTCCATAGGTGAGTTGAAGAACAGGTTTTTTCCAATGCCAATTACGCATTCCACCAAGTCATCCTTCACAAGGTTAATCCGCATATCTTTTTCCTCGTCGCGGAACAGGATGCCATGAGGAAAAAGAATCGCGCATCTGCCAGTTTTCGGGTCAAGACTTTTTAGAATGTGCTGGAAGAAAGCGAAGTCTGCACGGTTTTGCGGCGGAGTGCCTAAAAAGTTCCGACCATATTTATCGCTTTCAAATGACGTCCGGTCCCACTGCTTAATGGAGTAGGGAGGATTGGCGAGAATTAGGTTGAACTGTTTGAGCTTTCCGCGTTCTGTAAATGCCGGATACTTTAATGTATCGTCATTGACAATATTAAAATCTTTAATGCCGTGGAGAAACAAGTTCATACGCCCGATTGCCGCCGTCAAGGAGTTGATTTCCTGGCCATAAACCGCAACATTGCGCCATTCCTTGCCTTGGCCTTTAAGATAAGCGATACATGATATCAGCATACCGGCACTGCCACATGTGGGATCGTAGACGGATTCTCCGGATTCTGGCTTGAGCATCTCCGTCATTAAATGAACCACAGTGCGGTTTGTATAAAACTCCTGCGCAGTATGGCCACTGTCGTCGGCAAATTTTTTAATTAGGTACTCATACCCGTTGCCAAGCTCATCTTCGGGGCAGTTGGCAATGGAGAGGGTTTCACTGCTGAAATGCTCTAAAAGGTCTTTTAGCAGGCGGTCTGGGAGGCGGTTTTTGTTTGTCCATGCAGCGTCACCGAAGATACCTTGGAGCTTTTCGGAGTTTGCTTTTTCTATAGCTCTAAAGGCCTTCACAATGGCTTTTCCAACGTCTTGCGAAACGTTACGAACATCATTCCAATGCGCACCATTGGGAATCAAAAAGCTGTGGTTTTCCTCCCATTCAAGTGCGTCGACGTCGTCACCGTACTCCTTGCGAATGGCCTCGCATTCTTCGTCGAAGACATCACAAATACGTTTGAAAAACAACAGTGGGAAAATATATTGCTTATACGCGCCTGCATCAACGCTTGTCCGCAATAGGACCGCAGATCCCCAGAGATAGGTTTCTAGCTCGCTTTGCGTAATCTTATTGCTCATTGATGTAACCTCCCTTTGCCAGAAGCTTTTTCAGGATAGCTTCGTTCTCACGTACGCTCTGAATGGCTTCAAAGTATTGTTTTCGCACCTCGGCGGGAGGTGTAATTTCTTGTTTGGTTTTCTCGATGTATGTTCCAACTGCCAAGGTGTACCCGGCTTTGCGGATATCCGCCTTCGTCACGACTTTAGAGTAATCTATTTTATCGTCGTATGCTTGGTACAGATCATAAGTCTTTTGGATATCGTCGTCTGTCATGATGTTCTGTGCCCGCTGAGGAGTATAGATTCTGGAGGCGTCAATCAGACAAACCCGGCCACGGTGGTCAACCGATTTCTTGTTATTCAGGAAGAGAATGCAGGCGGAGACTCCGGTGCTGTAGAAAACGCCACTAACCAGGGTGATGACGCATTCCAACATATCTGATTCTACCAGCTGCTCACGCATTTTGCCTTCCTTGCCGCCATGGAAAAGAACACCCTGTGGAAGGACAACTGCGCATTTCCCAGACTTCGGGTCCATGGATTTCACCATGTGCTGGAGCCATGCAAAATCTGCGCTTGAATCGGAAGGACAGCCCCAGAGGTTACGGCCATACTTGTCTGATTCAAATTGCGTTGAACCCCATTTTTCCAGTGAAAAGGGCGGGTTGGCTAAGACACAGTTGAATGTCTGTAATTTTCCGTGCGCTACAAAGCTAGGCTGGCGCAAAGTGTCACCTTGCATGATTTTGAAATCATGGGCGCCGTGAAGAAAGAGGTTCATTTTTGCTATGGCAGATGTGGAGAGGTTCTTCTCTTGCCCATAAATTCTGCCATACGTCATTTTGTCGTCGTGAATGTGACGTATGGCTTCTATGAGCATCCCACCTGTTCCACAGGCGGGATCGTATACGGTGTCTCCGGGCTTTGGCTGCATCAGCATAACCATCAACTTCACGATAGAACGTGGTGTATAAAACTCGCCCGCGTTCTTCTTGGACAGGTCTGCAAATTTCTTAATGAGGTATTCGTAGGCATCGCCCATGACGTCGGCGGAATAGTTGTTGTTGCCCACCTTGAGTTTTGACATGTGCTCAACGAGGTCCTTCAAGCGCTCATCAGTAAGCTTTGTTTTATCGGTCCATGTAGCATCATCAAAGCTGGAGAATACGCCGCTCAAGGTTTCAGGGTTAGCTCGCTCAATCCCATTCATGGCAGAGACGATTGCCTTGCCAACATTGGTAGTTGTATTGCGAACATCTTCCCAATGGCAGTTCTCAGGAATGATAAAGCTATGCTGCTCCGGGAAGGAGGCGTAATCAACGTCTCCGCCGGATTCCTCCAGTGCTAGTGCCGTTTCCTCATCATATACATCCGAAATACGTTTGAAAAAGAGAATTGGAGTGACATAGCTCTTATATTCGTCTTGGTTGATAGGGCCTCGAAGGATATTGCAGGACTCAAACAAGTGATTAAACAGCTGTTTGCTGGTTGTTTCTTCACTTTCAACCGTAGAATTTTTCAGTTCTTTGTCGGCAACTTCCACCGAAGATAGCATCATGTCAGCACGACTGCCTGTATCAACCTTGGCCTCTTTGCTGCGCTCAAAGGCAACGCTCTTATCATCCTGTACCTTTTCCATCTTGGAAGGGTATTTATTTTCAAACTCCACCAGAATTTTCAGAAGGCGTTCATCCAGGAACGTTAGTGCGTGCTTCCTTATGTCCGTGGGAATTCCGTAGTAAGCCTCTGCGATTCCACCCGTTATGGCTGCAATGGTGTCACTATCGCCACCAATGGAGATTGCATTTCGTATGGCATCTTCAAAGCTGGTAGCCTCGAAGAATGCTTCCAGTGCTTGAGGAACAGTGTCTTGGCAGCTTTCGTTGAACTTATAGCTATCCCGTATACCATCGAGTGTGAAATCAATAGAGTAGTAGTTTTGGGTGATGTAATCTTGGATTTCAAGTAGGCTTTTTCCAGAACGAGCAAGGAAGATTGCAACAGATGTTGCCTCGGCTCCTTTGATTCCCTCGGGATGATTATGCGTAATCTCAGTGACTGCCTTTGACAGAGTCTTGGCCTCATCGAGGCTTCGAGCAACAAATCCACACGCGCTGACGCGCATTGCTGCTCCGTTGCCATAGCTGCCGTATGGCTGGGGGTTGTTTGAATGCACCCACTTTCGGAAGCTTTCGCCATACCCGCAGGTGGGATACAGTCGGCCGATACTCTGCATATATGTAACGGCGACCTTAGCCAGGTTGCTATAGTCCGACTTGCATTTCAAAAGGGCTTTAGCAATTGCTAATGACATGACAGAGTCATCCGTTACGTTGCATTTATAAGTCAGAAACTCAAACTGTTTGTTTCTGTGGTTGTGCCACTCAAAACGGGAACCAACGATGTCCCCGATAATTGCTCCTAACATATGTTTTCTCCTCTTATGCTACGATGTTATTTATTTGTGGTGTGAATAAAGTATCCAGCTTGCGTGGGGTATAAATGCGAGTTTTCATACGTTCCATGAGCTGCAAGCTCTGAAATACTTTCACTCCAAATGTCCTATCCAAGAAAGTATCCCGCATTAGAGACGTCTTTTCCATCTCGTCTTTTATCTCGCGGCGGTGCCGTCTGCGCTCTTGTAGCATTTTGGCTGCTTCAAGCATCTTTGCATCGTCTGGATTATTGAACTCCATGAAATGGAGTATGTCACAAATCTCTTTGTCTACTTCAGAGAGCATTTGGTTTAGGCGGCTCTGATATTCACCCATGTGGCTACTCATGAAATAGAGTTCCTTTAGCTTCTGCTCCCAGTTATTCTGAAGAGTATCGAACATGGTCGGCTCATCATCATGAGCGACATGCACTTTTTTTGACATAACCACATTGGCAGGTTCTGATTGCTCAGCGATTTCCAGTATGGTGTAGAACCTTGACTTTTTTCCACTGCCAATTCTCAGCTGGGCTTCGTGAACAGAAAATGTTGTCGCGTCATCAATGTTATTAGCAACGATAAGGTTGTTGTCGTCACTTAGCTTAAAGAAGGCGCCGTGGTAAGAGTCTGTAATATAACACTTTTTTTCATTGATTGTCATTATTGACGCCTCCTTTAGAAGCTCTGCAACCTGCTAAGAACATCTTTCCAACGTTGCTCGGCAGCTGCGATGGTCGTCTGATAAGTTTTGAGTTCTTCAATGTATTCATCAACCGTTTTCTTTTGGGCTTCCAGTGGCGGCACCGGAATTTCTAGCCCAGTCAAATCCTTGTAGCTAATGCTGATAATTGTCATGCCTTGCTGCGTCCCACTAACCAGTTTTTTCCCAAGGGGGCTATCCAGAAAAATCTTCAGGTATGTGCAATCAAGCAATTTTGGGTCCGGCCTGATGGTTATTACGTTTGAGGACGCGATGCATGGGTATTTCTGCTCGTGGAATACCGCCGTTCTGATTGCAGTTCCTCTTGCTGGAATGAGAACGTCGCCTTCTTTGAGGAGATAATTTGTGACCTTTCGCTCCTCTTCTTCGAGATGGTCAATATTCTCATAGTCGATGTCGTAATCACCGATGTTCGATATATTAACGACGCCGATGGCGCCAGTTAGGTCCTTTTTCGTGACTGATTTGCCTCGGAAAATTTCGGCAACATCACCCATAGCAACCCTGCGCACAGATGACGTCTGGAATTTTTGCCACTCTTCATCTTGCTGTGAGAATATTTTATTTACGTTCCAGTCTCCAAGCTCGTCTAGTTCTACAGGCATTACAAAGGTTTCTTCTTCAACAATGAGTTCTGAAACCATGTCGCGTCTGCTTTTCCGCTTGGGTGCTGTGTAGCGCCGGATAATAACGTCGTCATCGCCGGGTTGTGCATTAGCTACATCGATGAGATACGTTTTGATGCCGGTCCCTTCGAAGGTGCCTTCTGGTAGTTCTGATATTTCCTTGACTCTATAGGATTGCTGGACAAAACGTCGAAGTTCTCCGGCCTTTCCTTGAGCAAAGGTAATGCGCGCTGGCATAGTGATAATAAGTTCTCCGCCGCTAACGGTGTGAAGGAGCAGGTTTTCGAGGGCCACAGCGTCTTGATCACGGCTCATAAAGTTGTTGTCTTCTGCTAAACTTCTGACGCCAAAGTTTGGTACAGAAAATATAAGGTCGTAGCGGCAATCTACAAACCCGTATTTATAGATGCTGATATTGAGTATCTGGATATTGTTGTAACCAGCAAAAATGCGTCTTAACACTAGATAACTTTCGCGTTGCTCAACGGTGAGCGTAAAGCTACAGCCAGGGTGGTCATCCACCAGTTGTTTGAGATTAGGGATGAATTTTTCGCTTTCTGCCACGAGAACGGTTCCTGAGTTAATGGTAAACCGTTTTCTGTATTCAGCAAGCAGTGCAGAAGAAGCGGCTAAGTATCTGGAGCCTCGCATACTTTCGGCCATCATCATTTCCCAATCCAGGTCCTCAGATAATTCGTTGTAAGCCTTGTAGGCCCCCGCAAACTGTGCCTTGTCATTAAAGGGATTGCCAATGCTGAGCCGGTCGGCTACCGAAAGCATCGTTTCATAAAGGCGCTCCTCTGACTTGCCTGCCATCTGTCTGTTATCGCATTCTTTTTTTACCTCGGCCACAAGGAGTGTAGCTGGAACGTACGAATCAGCAGTTACGTAGCCTCTAAGCATATTCATATAGTCGAATGTTGCGCTCTTGTTACTCATTTTCAGCCCTCCGATGCCCGTTGTCGACTTTGACTGTACACAGTATAACACGCAAAAATATTTCTGTCAATACTAAATTGAGTTTTGGTATGCAAATACCAAAACTATTTTAGTGAATTGATTAGGCTTGCGATGTGGGCAAATAAGTACAAAAGGAAACCGCAACCTTTTAATTTTGCCACACTTTTTAATTATTCCCCGGCTGCCAATTTTGCAGGGTAAGTAAATCCAAAATCAGCAGCCTGCACTACGAACCGAATAAACAGAAAACGGGCTCCCGAAGCTCGCATCGAAAAGATGTGGAGCCTCGGAAGCCCTTGTTTTATGGCCTTTTTCGGCACTCGCTGCCGGAGAGGGCCTTTTCCCGTTTGTATCAAAGACGGTATGAACATAGACCCAGCATGTAAAGAAGGGATATTATTCGAAGCCTTTTTCGATTATAATGGAATTTTCGACCATTTTGACTTATAATATTTGATAAGCAAAAGTGAGGTGGATTATCGTGTCTATCATAGCTTGTTCCGAATGCGGCAACAAGATTTCAGACCGTGCGGAGATCTGCCCGCATTGCGAATTGCCACGACGCTTTTTTAACTTATCACACTGATATCATGCAGTTAACTATGAACGAACATTTGAACATGAGTCGGTAAAACCGGTGGGTAAAAAGTGGAGTTGATTCCGCGAGGGGAGATTGGAATCCTGATACGAAATGAGGTGAACGTCAATGTGGCATATTCCAATAAACGCAACCGAGCATTCGTTGCTATATGCCACCGAGACGTTTGAACAATTCGAGGGGCTGCTGCAGTTCTTTGAAAAGCTGGATAACGAGGAGAACGACGCTTGGTGGGAGAAGTTAGCAAACGACATCGGGCGTTCCGACTCAGCGGATTTGTTTGAAACCGAGAGGTATAGCGACAGGGACTACGACGACGAATATTCCGAAGTGACTGCCGAAGAGCAAGATGGCAAGCCAAAGGAGACAGTGATCATTATGGAGGCAACAACCGCAACCGATCTCGACGCTGAGGCAACATTTGAAATCGAAAGGGATATGCGGATTTCCCTTCGCTCGCAGCGGGGCGGCAAGCTGTCTGTACAGGATTATGTCGAGGGTATCGCCGCACGGTATCCTCTACTTGGCGCGGCTGTTTTAGAGGAAAACAGCCGTAAAGCGATTGAGAAAACGGCTCTCCAAGCCATTAGAATTTTGCTTGAGCATAACAAAGTTTATAACTGGGCTTACCTCTCCATATTTCTGACGATGATACAGTACACCAAAGTATGGGATAGAGGTGACAATGCCGGCTTCTGGGCGTACATTGCGGAGCAGTTTGGGTATAAAGATTCGCAGTCTATGTACAGCGTTCTCACCACCTCGGTAAAAGAGGCTTGCCGTGGCTACAATCGCTTTTTTGTTGTTGATCCGAACGGTGATAACAACTATTACTCCACCGTCTTGGCTCACTCAATTTCTCCAAACAAGAGCGTTTTCGCGCTGTTTGATTTCCTCGTAAAGTTCTACAAAAACAATCTGGACTGCTCGGTCTACGAGGGCGACCCCGCCATCGGAAGAATGGTCGGTGTATTGCGTGACCGCTGTAACGGCGCGTCCGTTGAGCAGGACGATGACATTCGAGGCAATGTCTACGGCATTCAGGTTGGCATGAGAGTATTGCTGACCACCCGCCCCGGCTATATGCGGCACTTTCTCACAAAGGTGCTTCAGAAAATTGGGTTCTTGCTCGACGGAAACGAACTGTCTGGCAAGGACTATGTGGACGAAGTCCTCACACAATGGTACATCGGGAAACTGCTCGAACCTGCGACATCAGCGACGACATCAGTTAAGAGAAGCACCCCTACCCACAAACGCACGACTGAAATAGCGTTCTCCTACGGGAAAATCAAAGTTGAGTACATACTTGACGATGACGGCGAACCGGCGATACGAATTCCGTCAATCCGTCTGGCAAGCCGCGAAAACCCCGTGCTGAGGATTTACTCGAACACCGATATGATCTATCAGATCACAATCGGCATATACGGAAACGATTACGCCGCGACCTCCGAGGAGACAATAGTTCCGCTATCGGATATTTCTGACGCTGACTTTATCCGGCTCAACGCCGAAATAAAGATTGACGGCAAAGAAATTTATACTTCCGGAAACAGCTTGAACGTTACGGCTCTGCTGTTCAAGGACAGCAAACTTCAAACAGGAAAAACAATCGATGGAGGCAATTATGTACTGTTCGCGCCCAAAGCGGTCAATATTAAGTTCCAAGGCAATGTTGAAAGAGAACGCCGTTCATATTTCGCGCAACTCATCAACATCTATATTCAGGGCGAGGTTTCGGTATTTGCAGACGGTAGATTGCTCTTTTGCTCACGACCGCCGGAAGGCTCGCTTCGTTTCCGCTTGCAACAAGGACAGGTGGAGTATGTAGTGCGCGGCATCGCTTACCCCCTGTTCAGCCGTAATGAGTTTTCAGTCACGGCTATCGGTGTATTCGACGGCAAGAATGTAACAGCCACGACCCAGAGTGGTGAAAAACTAATCATCCAGAGTCGCGACACGAATTTGTGTCAATTCTCACTTCCTGCCGAAAACGGCGGTTATACCATCACTTTGACAGACGAAAACACGGGAAGAGTGTTTGATGAGGCGAGATTCTATATCGTCGATAACTACTCCGTCGCCTTTGACAGCGATTATTACCTTGAATCCGCTGAGGACGGCAATGTGGTCTTTGAGGTTGATAGTCAAAAGTATGAGCTGTCGCTGATGGGCTTCACCTTAAAAGTGAAAATCCCTGTCGGTAACGGTGACATTCAGATTCAAATACCCAGAATCCGCTTGCTCTTGGATGGCAATCCGCTTCCGACAGAGGCGGTCTGGAAAGGTGAAATTTCTCCGAGCAGCACTCTTCGTGTCTTGTGTCCAGAAACCGTTGCCCTATCACTTTCGTTTGCGAATTCGACGATGCCTAGAAGAAGCATAATGGGCGGCTTTGATTACGCGATTGGAAACGCCGTGCAAGCGTATGACGGAGATGCGAACAAGTGTTCAGTCAATTTGCACGTTGCCGGCGACAACCTTCGAATGCTCGATGTCGTGTTTAAAATGTCGCTGACCGAGCCGCCACAGTTCAACTTAACCGAAAGCACCCTGACTTGGCTGAATAGTCATTCCTTTATGGGAGACAAAAGCACAAGACTCAAGTTCGTGTTTAAGCCGCGATATGGCGAAGCGGTCGCACTGACTATTGGTCAAGGCGAAAAAATCCTCAGCGAAGACTTCCCGACTATATCAGAGTGGTACCGTTATCAGGTCATCGCCCAAATCGATACGGCATTCGGCGTGTCTGAAACGAAACTCGCCGAAGGTACCGTTATTTTCGGGGATAAGTTCGCCGTGATATTCCGTGGCGAAATACTGCGAATTGAGAAAGTCCTGCTCGATGGAGAGCCTATCGAAATAAAGCCGGTGTATGCTGATGAAATCACCTATGTCGGGATAGAAAATCTTGGTTACACCGACCTCAGCGGTGATTACGCCCATTACACGGCGAAGCTGTTCTTTAAGACGATGAATGACGATGTTTACTTTAGAGACCTGAACCCTGTGGATATTTACCTCGTAAATGAAAAAGCGGGGCGCCTGCACATTTCATTTAACGACGGCGAGGGCTTGTTCATAGACAAGAGCAGCGGTTATAAAGCCGAGCTATACAAGCATACCGACCCGCCGCAAAAGCTCGCCCGATACTTTTTCTTCCCGGATTTCTTTGAATATGAGGTACAGTAAGGAGATGCGCTAATGCTTAATCCAGTAATCCTGTCAAGAGCAATTAAGGACACATTTGCCGACTATGTAGCGACAACGCTGTCCATAGCGGACGAGCGATACGCCGAACTACTAAAAACAGAGTTGCGGAAAGACGGCATCATAGCTAAGGGCCCATACCTGGAACTCGGCGATGCCTACAAAACAGGTGCAACCATCCGCGAGTTGATTGCCGACGGTGTAATGACTCCTTTATTTGAAAAGTTCGGGTGGGGTTTCAAACTCAGCCGTCCGCTCTATGTCCACCAAGAAAAAGCAGTCCGCGCCGCCGCTAACGGCGACAACATAATTGTCACTACGGGAACCGGTTCAGGTAAGACGGAGTGCTTCTTAATGCCTATCGTGAATGCTCTCTTGCGTGAGCAGGAAACGGCAGGGCACCTTGACGACAGTGTGAGGGCGATTGTCATTTATCCGATGAATGCCTTGATTAACGACCAAGTGAAGCGTCTGCGTGAAATATTCGTAGACAGCGATATCACATTCGGTGTGTATAACGGCAATACCGAGCAAACCGAAAAAGCCGGGCGGATAAAATACCGTACTACATATGGCTTTGAACCTATGCCAAACGAGCGGGTGTCCCGTGACATAATGCGTGAAAAACCGCCGCACATCCTTATCACAAACTACTCAATGCTCGAATATATGTGTATTCGCCCGAACGACGACGCCGTATTCCGTAACGCAAAATTGAAGTTCGTAGTTTTGGACGAGGCTCATGTTTATAAAGGAGCAACAGGCATTGAAGCCTCTATGCTCGTTCGCCGCGTGGAAACGAGGTTGACCGAGGAGGGGCAAAGTCCGCAGTATATTTTGACAAGCGCAACGCTCGGCGATGAAAGCAGCGACCCACAGATTTTTGCTTTCGGCGAAAGGCTCTGCGGACACTCTTTCCAGTCGATCGTTCGTTCAATACCAATTAAACACAGCGTTCCGGAATCCACCCGCACACTGTCATCTGAGGAAATAGCGGCGTTGAAAGACCTCGCAGATGAAAATCTGTTTGATATTTGTAACGGAAGCACGCAGTATCATAAAATTCGCGCTATTGCAAACGAACCGCTTACTCTTGCTGAGATTGCGGAAAAGACGGGTATGCCGGAAGGCGAACTGGTCACTTTTGTCGCAGCTTGCGTCCGCGCTACCGATGGGAATGGCGTACCGCTTGTGAGAGCCAGATATCACCTCTTTGTCCGTGCGCTTGAAGGTGCGTATATTACGCTTACCCAGCCATATTCTGTGTCACTCATTCCCGCAACGGAGATTAATGGGCAGATGGTGTTTGAATGCGCCACCTGCACGGATTGTGGACGCCTTGCCATTATCGGTGTGAACGACAAAAAAAGTGGGAAGCTGAGACTCCCCGAAAACAGCACCGACCCCAACGCCGAGTATTTCCTCTTGGAAGATGAAGAAGAAGGCGTAATGACCGACGACGAGACGGAAACACCTCCTGATGAGTATTTAGTCTGTGCCAAATGCGGCACCATCAAGCATATAGGAGACAAGAACATTTGCGACTGTATGGACGAGTTCGGCGTCAAGGTTACAAAGGCACAGAAAAGCAAAGAGAGCGGAATCGTTCGCTGTCCGGCTTGTTCCTACGGCGAACTACGTCAATTCTACCTTGGCAGCGAAGCGGCCACCGCTGTTCTCGCTACCGCCTTGTATGAGAATATGCCAAGTGAAAAAACACGGCAGTTCCTGTGCTTTTCCGATAGCCGAGGCGACGCCGCTTTCTTTGCTCCTTACATGGAGCGAACCTATAGAGACTTCCTGCGCCGGCGCGGGATATGGTATGTTGCCGAACAGCACCGCGAAGAATTACAATGTGAACCGTGGACACTGGGAACATTTGCTGATGAACTCGCGCGATATTTTGATGTAAACAAGACCTTTGCGGTTCTCGGCAAAGATGAGACCTTGGCACCCATCAGCAGACGCAACGCATGGATTGCTCTAATCAGCGAGATGTATTCCGCCCGCCGTCCCAGCAGTCTGACGTCGTTGGGTGCAGTTTCAATTATGCCGGCCTGCAATGCAAAATTCGCTCCTGCATTTGCCGCCAAATATAATTTGACCACAGAGGAGGCGAAGGCGTTACTCGACTTGCTGTTAATGGATGTGGTATTCCATGGAGCGATTCAAGAGCCGTCCAAAACACCACTTGACGGCGAGGACTTGGAGATGATTTTTTACTCGTCCACCAGAAAGCTTCTCGTTCGTTGCAAAACAGGCAAAGAGTCGGCAAACACTATGGGTTGGCTTCCGCGGACACAGAAAAACGGACGGTTTTACGCTAATGGCCGTATACGACGCCTTGTATCCGCATTGGGCGTTACGGAAGAGGAGGCATATAAAATTGCCGAAGACTATTTCATGCTTCTCACCGAAAACGATGTAATGAAAACGCAGAAAGGCCGGGGCGATGGTCGTTTCCTTTCGGTTGAGGACTTTGTCATATCTGTGCCGAGCGAAACCAATCTCTATATTTGCGATATGTGCGGTCGTGTTACGGTTATGAACTTCAAAGACCGATGTGCCTACCCCCGGTGCAACGGGAGACTTATTGCCGTATCCCCTGAAAAGCTTCAGGCGAATAATCACTATGCCAGTTTGTATTCAAAAGACGACCTTGAGCCGTTCTATATCCGCGAACATACCGCGCAAATTGAGAAGAACAATGCCCGCAGGTATCAGGAGCAATTCCTTAATGGCGAAATAAACGCCCTAAGCTGCTCGACAACCTTTGAAATGGGTGTCGATATCGGATCTTTAGAGTCAATCTTTCTCCGCAACACACCTCCGTCCCCGGCAAACTATGTTCAAAGAGCAGGTCGTGCTGGTCGTGATTTACGCTCGGCGGCATTTACGTTGACCTATGCAAAATTGTCATCCCATGATATTACATTTTTCGGTCGCCCGACAGAAATGATTTCCGGCAAAATAAAAGCCCCTGCTTTTGAAATCAGGAATGTGAAAATTGTTCTGCGGCATATCTACGCCGTGGCGATCTCGCATTTCTTCAGCCAGAATACCGATGTTTACAACAGTAATGATGCAGACATATTCCTTAATGGTAATGGATATGAGCGGCTTTGCGAATTTCTTCATGAGAAACCTACCGTGGTCCAGGAATATCTTCATAGGTGTATTCCCACAGAATTATGCGAAGTGCTTGGTGTTGATACATTCTCGTGGGTTGAACAGTTAATTGGTGAGGACGGCACGCTTGCTATTGCCGTGAATGACTTCCGTGACCTCACGGCTTGGTTTGCAGAGCAAATTGATATTGCCGCAAAGGAAAAGCGGTATCAGGATGCCGCACGCTTTGAGCGGCTTCTTAAAGACCACCGCCGCTCCACAACTGAAGGAGACGGTTATAAAAAGACGGATTTGATTGACTTCCTCGTGCATTCGGGCGCTTTGCCTAAATATGGCTTCCCTGTGGATGTTGTAGAACTGAAGCCAAACTTGCTAAACGACACAAAGCAGAATGTTGAGCTTCAGCGAGACCTCCAGCTTGGCATATCGGAATACGCTCCCGGAGCGGAGGTAGTCGCCGACGGCAATATTTATCGTAGTCGCTACATAGCGAAAGACCGCCGAAAGACCGCTGACTGGGAGATTTATTACACCGCTGAATGCCCGCAATGCCGGGTTATCAACTTCAGTAAGAAACCGGTTGAAAGTGCGCCTTGTGTGGCTTGCGGTACTACCATAGACAGCGGTTGGAAAAAGAATATCGAACCAAGGAAGGGCTTTATCGTTGGCAACGACCCAAACGACATTGTCCCAGCCGGAAGCCGGAAGCCGCGAAAGTATCACCGTGGTGACATCATCTACTTGGGAGATGCAGAGCGCCACGAACTTGGGCGAAGCACCTTCTATTTCGGCGAGCATCAAGTTGTGCTTCAGTCCACCGCAAACGACTCTCTGATGATAAGCTGTGACACGGAGTTTAATGTCTGTAGCTGCTGCGGCTTTGCAAAGAGCCGTAAGGAATCGAAGAATTACAGCTTTATTGTCGAAGAGAAGCACAAAACCCCATATGGGCGAGAATGCTCAAATACAAAGCTGTATCCATACAAGCTATCGCATATTTTCAAAACGGACGTTGTCCAACTGACGTTTTCTGACAATGCCGATTTTGGGACTATTCTTTCCGTGATGTACGCCCTTCTTAGAGCTACCTCACAGGTTCTGGACATAGAAAGTACCGACATCAACGGATGCCTTTACGCTTCGAACGGTAATATCCAGTATTCAATTATTCTCTATGACAGCGTTCCCGGCGGAGCAGGTCACATACACCGTTTAGCCGCAGATGAGAGCATATTCCAGAGCGTTGTCCGCAAGGCATACGAAATCTGTTCAGAATGCAAATGCTCGCCGTCTTGCTACAAGTGTCTCCGCGACTACTATAATCAGGAGTGGCACCGTGTGCTGAACAGGAGTGCGGCAGCGGAGTTTTTGAAACAGTACCTATGAAATGAGATATCAAATGGCAACTGGATTACAAAGCCTGTAGATACACACTACCGCTTTAGATTTATACTTGCGCTGATGAAACCTAAACCAGCGCAAAAGATTTATCCGGCAAATGCACCCTGTATCAAAATTATCAGCCTTTGCCACTCCGTGAAAAAGGATACAATGACTCGAAAGGTATGGTGTTGCAACCGCAATCTCGAAAATGCAACTGTAAATATCGTGTAAGACCTAACGAGTTATTGTATTCTGTGGCGGGTACGGAGGCATATAAGAACGCTAATTTTGATACGGTGAGTGTCAACATTAGCGTTCTTATTTTATGCCCGAAAAGCCTGTATTTACGGGATTTTTTGCATTTTTGGACTTGTGCCGCCGTCTTGGCAACATAAAAAATACACCCTGCCGCCGAGCAATTTTGCCGTTTTTCATACCTTCGCAGAACGATTTGTGGGAGGGGTGCAAAATCTCGGAGGGGGGTGCATTTTTTCATTTAGGGGGGTGCAAATGGTAAAAAAAGAGAGGTCAAGCCTTACAGCCAACCTCAATCTCCGTACCGTTTTTGAACTCGAATACCATTCTGCCATCATGGAAAACCGTAGCTTTTTCCAGCAGTCCGACCCATAGCCTTTCGTTCCAGACTTCGAGAACGAGGGGCTGTTCTTTTATGGACTCGATGAAAAGTCGCAGCTCACGGTCGCGGTCTTGTTTTCGCGTTCGCTTGGCGTTCATTTCGTCAACCCGCTTGTTGGCTTTTTCATACCGCTTAACCAAAGCATTGTATTTCTTGGTGTATTCCTCTTGTGACTGTGCCGCCGAAGCGTTCTCCTTTACACAAGCTTTGACCATCTCGGCGACTACCTCGATTTCTTCCGTCAGCCTGTCTATCTCAGTGTCCAGAGCCGTGCAATCTGATAGTGTCTGGCGCATCAGTTCGCAGTCACTGATGATACCGTTGCGGTTTTCCATCAGGTGGTTGTAGGCTATCAGGAACTTTTGCTGTATTGTTTCCGTGTCAAGGTGCGGCGTGGCACATTTCTTTTCACCCTTGAATTTACTGTTGCAGCGCCATATCACCTTGCGGTATGCGTCGGTGGAATGCCAGACCTTCTGCCCGAAGAAGCTGCCACAGTCGCCGCAGACCAGCTTGGACGAGAACACACTGTTGCCGCTATACGCTCTGCCGAGCGTCTTTCGGCGGGCAATCTCCGCCTGCACCATGTCCCATTCGGTAGGGCTGATGATGGCTTCGTGGCTGTGCTCCACATAATACTGTGGAACTTCACCCTCGTTGGTCTTCATCTTTTTCATCAAAAAGTCTACTGTAAACCGCTTCTGCAAAAGCGCATCGCCCTTGTATTTTTCGTTGGAGAGCATACTGTTCACCGTGGTTTGGCTCCACTTCTGTTTGCCGGATGGCGTGGGAACACCCTGTGCATCAAGGTAGCGGCAAATCCCTGCCGGCGTCTTGCCCTCAAGGAAAAGTCGGTAAATGAGCCGGACAATGGCGGCTTCATCCTCATTCACAATCGGGGTGCCGTCTTCGCCTTTTTCATAGCCGAGAAACTGCTTGTATGGCATACTGACCTTTCCGTCAGCAAAACGCTTCCGCTGTCCCCATGTGACATTCTCCGAAATAGAGCGACTTTCTTCCTGCGCAAGGCTGGACATTATCGTGATGAGCAGTTCGCCCTTGCTGTCGAAGGTGTATATATTTTCTTTTTCAAAATAAATCTCCGTGCCGTGCTCCTTCAGTTTGCGGACGGTTGTCAGGCTGTCCACGGTGTTGCGGGCAAAACGGCTGACGGACTTGGTAACGATGAGGTCAATCTTACCGTCAAGTGCGTCCTGAACCATCTGTTTGAAACCGTCTCGGTGTTTGGTGTTCGTGGCCGAGATGCCTTCATCAGTGTAAACCTTGACGAACTCCCAGTCATCACGAGCTTGTATGAACTTTGTGTAATAGTCAATTTGCGCTTCATAGCTGGTGAACTGCTCATCACTGTCCGTGGAAACGCGGGCATATCCAGCAGTGCGCCGCTTGGCGATGGATGCTGTCGGCAGCGCCGTAAACTTGTTTTTTGTAGCAGGTATCGTCGTTACTCTTGGCATTGTGTTTTCCTCCTTTGGCTGCGTGTCCTTTCTGCGGCGGCTTGCCGCATTTCCGGTGTCCAGCTTTCCTGCCGTGAGCGGTCCATCCATGTGCTTGTAACGGTTCTGCCATCCTTAAAAATGAAGCGCAGGTGATTGTCCTCCGGCACCTCGATACGCTCAATCATTACGCTGAAAGCGGTTGAACTGTAATCACCCGTGCCGAGCACCTCGGCGCATACGGCTTTCAATGTAGCTTCTGGTATCTTTTTCCCGTGGCAGACTGCCTTGCCCTGCGAAAGATAAGTGGAGCAATTCCAGCCGACCGAGCCGTTGCTGGTGTTCCGCTTGTAGGCTTTTCCACAGAACGGGCAGTGGATTTTGCCTGTGAACTCACTTTTCTGTGGGCGGGGTCTGTCCCTATTGGCTTCGCGTAGCTTTAATAAAACCGACTGTGCCGCATCGAAGGTGTCCTTGTCGATGATGGCAGGATGCGTTCCCTCGGCGTAGAACATAGGAAGCTCGCCGGTATTCCGGCACAGCCTCTTCTCCAGATGATTGTTGCGATACCGCTTCTGAAGCATGGCGTTTCCAGTGTATTTCTCGTTGCCAACGGTTTCTCGAATACGCTGTGCGCACCATTTGCCGCCGAGCGCACAAGTGAAGCCTCTGCCATTCAAATCTCTACTGATAGCGCCGAAACTCTCTCCGTCTATGACACGGGCGAATATCTCACGGACAACTGGCGCGGTTTCCTCATCAATTTCCATGCCGTCCTTTGAAATTCGGTATCCAAACAGGAATCGCCAGTTGAGCAGCTCCCCGTTTTCAAAGCCTTTGCGGATGCGCCATTTCTGGTTTTCACTTGTGGACAGGCTTTCCTCCTGCGCGTAGGACGCGAGGATTGTAAGCATCAGCTCACCCTCGGCGCTCATGGTGTGTATGTTCTGCTCCTCGAAAAAAACGTCCACCTCCAACGCTTTCAGTTCACGGACGGTTTCGAGCAGCGTCACCGTGTTCCGGGCAAAGCGGGAAATGGACTTTGTCAGTATCATATTCACCTTACCGGCGCGGCAGTCCGAGAGCAGCTTTTGAAAACCGTCTCGGTTCTCCTTTGTGCCTGTCAGAGCTTCGTCTGAGTAAACACCAGCATACATCCACCCCTCGTGTCCTTGAATCATTTTGCTGTAGTAGCTTACCTGTGAAGAAAGCGAGTGAAGCATTGCGTCCTTGCCCGTGGAAACGCGGGCGTATGCAGCTACCTTTTTCTGCACCGCCAGCCTCGGCTTTTGCGGCACTTTACTTACTGTTCTTGGCATTTTGTCACCTCCTCGTAGTGTGACATATTACCTCTGGTGCCACCGCATAGCAAGTCATTCTCGCGGAATAAACTACACGAACATAAGCTGTATTTTTCAGCCATCATTGTATCAATTATGGCGTACTCTTCGGCGGTAATTATCCCTTTTGAGAGCATAACCCCCGCCTGTGCCATCGCTGATTTATAGCCGAGAACACCGGCGAAGAAGTCCTCATTCATCGCCATCACGCACCTTACCGAAACGAGCGGTGATATAGCATTCATGGGAACAATACTTTTGGCGATGATTGCCTATGCTCTCAAAATCGGCACCACAGTACTGACACACGAGGTGATAGACGGATTTTGGGTATGTTTTATAATGATGCGCTTTCCACCACGCTGTTCGGCATTTGTCGGAGCAGAATATACGAGACTTGCTCTTTTTATTTATCGGAATAGACGCACCGCACTGCTTGCATAAAAGAGCAGCACTTTGAGAAGCAGTCCGCAGCTTGTTCCGCTGGCAGAATGATTTCACTGTATTTTTTGATATAGAAAGCAGCGTGGCGATTTTCGAGTAGCCGCATCCTTGTTGGCGCAGCTCATATATTTGCTCTTTTTGTGCGTCCGTCATTCTCATTCCTCCAGTCCGAGAACTCCCGTCCTCACTTCCCACTGGAGATGAGCGGTGCTGTTTGACGAAAAAGAGCAAAAAATTAAGCCCACCGAAGAAAAAATCCTCGATGGGCTTAAACTGCAGGTCAATAACTTGACCGCCGGTTTATTGTTTTAAATGTATCCACCTGTTATAGTTTTTGTGTGTAATCAAGTGAAATCCACCCGACGCGGCTTTTTTGGTAGGCTTTCAGCAGTCCCCACTTTGTAGCTCCTATGCCAGAAGCTTCCTCAACAATGGTGAACACGCCTTTACCAGTGTATTTGCCTTGAGATCCATAGTTCATACCGGGACCTTTGCGGATGTTCAAATTAGTGATGCTTACGCGGACTCGGTACGGCTCAAAAGCGGATACAGAAGATTCTTCGGTGCCGGATACCAACCCCGCTTTGACCTCGGCGCGGAAGGTGTCCATCGACTTGCCGTGTTTCGGGAACCAGTGCATAACATCACCGTGGTTGGACGCGATGCCCTGCTTGTAGCCCTCACAGTGGCAGATGATGTTTTTCTCCGTGAGCCCGTATTGCTTGCAGAGATACACGCAGAGCTCGACCGCCTCCTTGTAAACGGCAGAAAAATACGAGGCATCCGTCAGACCGTCCTCGCATATTTCAAAGCCAATATGTGTGTTGTTAGAGCTGCCGCCGCCATGCCAGCCGCGCATATTCCACGGCAGCGTCTGGTAAGTGGCGATGGAGCCATCCTTCAGCTTACCGATGAAAGCGTGAACACAGACCTGTCTGCCTCCGGGAGTAGCGGTGTTCCAGTGGTTGCCGTACTGGTTGACACCGAGCATACCGTCGTCGGGCCCTACATAGCGTTTCAGATTCGGATTGTTTGCGCCGGTCGAGTGTACCATGATGCCCTTCGGCACGATGGTCTGTCCGGCTTTGTAGCAGTCGTTGTTTGTGAGTAGAAGTTTATGCAGGTTCATTTACTTGTCCTCCTTTTCGCTGCGGTCATGGAGCTGCTCCAAGACCTCCTTCAGCTTTGCCGGAATGGGCAGTCCCAAGTGTCCGGCGTTCTCCAGCATCGACACTCCCTCGTTGGAGAGATAAAAGAAGATGACTGCCGTGCGCAGGATACCGGCTTGACCCAGCACCTGCACGTCGATGATATTGCCGACGCCGACCATGACAAAAATGAGCACCTTCTTGAAGATGCCCCTGAAGCCAACCGCGCTGGAGAGCTTTTTGTCTACCACGGCGCACATGACACCGGTGACGTAGTCGACGACCACGAAAGCAATCAGAGCATAGAGCAAGCCGTCACACCCTCCCAGAAACCAGCCGAGCCATCCGCCGATAGCGGCGAACACGAGCTGAATCACATTCCAAAATTCCTTCATAATAAAATCCTCCTTGTTTATTGCATTAAAAAAGCAGCTGCCTGTGCCGGACAGCCGCCTTCCATCTGAGTTTGTTATGCTTCCTCCACCGTATAGGTGATTTTCATCGTCTTATCCGCCGTCTTGATCACGGAGGTCGACAGATTGTTGATGCTCGCAAGATACGGCGTCACGAGAAACAGCGTCTTGTAAACGGAATAATTCGAGTAATAGCTATATCTCCCAAAGCTGATCGCATAGGGTCCGTACCGAAAGAATGGTGTGCAGACATAGTTGAGGCCGGTATAATTCTTCGTGCCGATTATGGTGTCGTCCGAGCAGATGTTGAAGTCCGAACCAAGAATCCGGTCGCCTATTTTATACATCTGAACGTAGCCGTAATTGTCGCCGCCGCTGAAGTTCGAGGTGAAGCCGAAGGGAATCAGGGTGATGTCGGCCGAATTATTGGCGTTAATCTTGTAAACTCCTTTTCTGTCGTACTTCAGCGCATAAAGATAACCGCCTCGCATAACCGACTGGACATTCCGGTATGGCTGGCCACCATAACCGCTGCGGTATCCAAGCTGGTATATCTGCGCGTTGGTAAGCGTCCACGTGCCCTCGGTAAAGGTAAAATCGGCCTTGCTGATTTTGATCCACTTCACCGTCGCGTTGCCGGACGAATTGCCGCTGCCCATGAAGCCATACCAGTAACCGTCCTCACCATCGATGAAATCGTAATAGCCGTAGTTACTTGAGGCGGTGCTGTTAATGAACACGGTGGGATTGATGGTGTGCGTTTCCAGAAGTTCATCGCCGTTTTCCTGCAGATTGAAGTTCAGGCCGATATTGCAGAAGGACTTCCGCACTTTATTGATCAGGATCGCGTTTGATGTGTCCATGGAAATGCTGATAAAGTAGTTACCTTCAAAATTGACCTCCACGGCGTCCACATAGCGGTTCATAATGATTCCGCTTGATGTGATGCTTGGGCTCTTCATACGCAACAGGCGTTTTTCCGCGTCATAGGTATCGCCAAAATATCCGACGCCACCCTGTTTGTGCGAGAGACAGACCGCCGAGATAGTTCCGTTGCCCTGACTGGTGGTGAAGTCCCAGACGAACTTATAGCCCTTGTCCGTTGCTTTCGACTCTGTAAGATTTAAACTCCCGCGCAGCACATTTGCCGTGGCATTGACGTCGTTGGAGGCGTAACCTATACACTGGTTGGAGGACGGCGCGTAGATCGTGTTCTCATCCTCCGTAATGGCATCCTGAAAAAGGAGGATGCCGCCGATGGTATTCGGACAGATGGGAAGAAAATAGTCGCTCCAGCTTACCGTACTGCTGCCCGCGACACAGAAAAGCATCCCTTCAATGTTGTTGCCGAACACTTGAGAGACGGCCGTGGTGACCATATTCGTATCCCGGAAGACTTCTTTCTTTCCGGTATGCACATCGGTCAGTTCTATTTTTGTAGTGCCTTTTAGCTTCATTTCTCAGACCTCCTAATTCAGGTAATCGACGACAATGCTGTTCACATAGCCGCCCTCTGCAAGCACAAAGCGGAACGTGTAATGGCCGGTGGTAGCTTTTAGCGCCCATGCGTCCGTGCCGATATTCGCGAGCGCGTCTTTGGTCATGCCCGACTGCTCGTCGGAAAGGACCGCCCAGGCATTGTTCACATAGTTCCACCATGTCGTCCCATTGTCGAAGGATACGGCAAACAGCGTATTGTCGTCGGAATCGGCGGTGACCTTTTCAATACCGAGAATGGTGGAATCCGTCATATCCACATTCTCTGTGATCACCGTCTGTGAAAACGGCATCGCCGTCACATCCGCTTCCAGCACCGGCAGAGAGTCCTGCGAATCCTGCCAGTACAGAAGCGACGGATTTGTAAGCGGTAGAAGCAGTGAGCCGGGCGGCCTGTCGTCCACGCCGTGGGTTTCAAAGAGCGCCTTGCTGATTTCTCCCGGATTTTCAATTTCCGAAAGGGATAAAACCCCCGCTGCCGTGACAACCGTATAGATTTTTCCGTCCTTGTCGGCAATCAGGTACTTTCTGTAATAGGGCGCTTGAATATTGATCAGACCGGCTGCGGCGGTAAAATCCGTACCGTTGTCATTCGCATGCGTGAAGGTTTCCTGCAGTGTTTGCCCGGCTGTTACCATGAACGCCTTTGTGCCGCCCGTGCAAATTAACTGGTTCTTACCCAAATAGCTGGAATCAGTCGGCATATGGAGCACATTCAGAAAGATATCTCCTGTGCTGAACAGATACACCTCATAGGTCAGACGTACACTGTCAGAGGTCGAGTTATACTGGGCATAGCCGTCCCACTTTAACCGCAGGAACTTATAGTAGTTATAGAGGGTGCCTTCCTCGCGCCAGAAGTTCCAGAGCTTCGCGTCTCGCCGGCAAACCTGCAGCTGCTCGGCGCTTGTGCCAAACCCGAACCAGCTATTGCCGCTGACGTAGATGTTGCTCGCCATGACGCCATTGAACTTGAACCAGTCCACGCCGGTGAAAGTCAGCGTATCGTCGTCGTGTCCGACGTTATTCAAAAGCTGTGTCAGATTTTCGGTGGAAGCAAGGAGGGCTTCCATCCCGTTATAATCAGCCATTCTTAACCCCCAATCCAGTGACACTGGCAAACTGCTCCGTGTTCACGGTCAGCCTGCACATGCGGCCCTCATCAATTGTGACTTCCGCGCTCTTATACGCATAGGCCGTCTGCAGTTCGAACTTGTCCGTGACTTTCACATAAATTTCGGAGTAAGCCATTTTCCTCTTGTCCGCCACGTTGATGGTTTCGGTCACGACGACCGGATCGACTTTTGCCGTATCCGTAAAGGCCGTGATGGAAAGGCCGCCCGCGCGGAACAGCGGCAGGCTGTCGAGGAAGGCGGCTGGTGTCGGAGTTATCAGTTCCGTGCTCACCGCCGCCGTATAGCCGACAGATTTCAAGCCGCTGAAGCGCACCAGCGCCGCCGTGTCGGAGAATTCCAAACGGCCATCCCAGACCTTGTTTGCGGAAAGTCCCTGACCGCTGATGGTGGCGATAGCCTGTGCACGCCCGACCAAAGCGGAACCGCCGGTCATTTTCAGCCAGACCCGGAAGGTGTTGTAGGTATTTGCCGTAAGCCCGGAGAGCGGATAATAGAGATTCAGAATGTGCTTGCCGGATTTCCAGGTTTCTATCGGGTAGTAGGTCGTGAGTACATTGTCGTTGATGATGTAGGTGACTTGAATCACCGCGTCGCCATCGTCCTGCCAAGAGAGCGTGAAGCTTTCGTCCTGTGTGGTCGCTGTACCACCTGAAGTTGATGCCGGGATTGTGATAGTGCCAGTTGCCTGACCGGTCTTTTCAACCGTATCCGCTTTGACCTCCAGCAGAATGGACGCGAAAAACTGCGCGTCGGTATCCTCATTAGAGGCAAACTCAATGCTTACAATCTCCGTATCTGTGGAGCCTATCGTGTAGCGCGAAGCATTCAGGTAAGAATGGACGACGATCTTTCCGGCTTCGATTTGGTTCACAAGGCCGGTGATATTCTTGTCATTTTTGCTTTTGGCCTGCGCGAGGCGCGGATTTTTGCCGACACATTTCAGACTGTGCTTCCCGTTGACCTTAATGGTAATACTTGTGACAGCGGTGATCTGTTTTGCATCGGCCTGCCCCCCAGAGAAGGTGATCACGTCTCCGGGGTCGAATGCCGGATTGCCGATGGTTGTTGAATCAAACGGCACATAGCGGATTACGGCGATGTCGTTCAAAATATTGGTGAGGAGTGTCTTTCGGGTTTCCGCAAGGCCAAACTGCAAAAGCGGATTGACGCCCAGATTCATGGTCAGACCGTCATCTGGGTCGAGCGCGTAGTATTCCGCCGTCTTGGTGCGGACGTTCGTAGAGGAGACGGCCGTGTACCGGGTGATAAAATCCGAAAAGCTGCTGGAGAACCGCTGTGTGTCGGGTATATCCGCCACAGGGGTGTTTCCGTATTTCGTGAGCTTCAGCTTGCCGGTGCGGTCAATCTGGGCAAAACAGCCGAGTACCTGGGCAATGTAGAAAATCAGGTCACGCCAGGACTCAATGTCGTTTTCCGTGTAGACACCGAGTACATACGAGCCGTTCGGCATGGCGGCAAGCTCCTCTTTCGTATTGGCCATTTCCACCTTGCAGGCTTCACAGGCAAGCAGAAGCAGATCATACGCCACGCCGTTGGTGACCTTTTCATCGAAATCGGCGTCGAAGCGGAGCATGTAATCATAGGCTTTGATTTCCAGGCATTTAATCGTCCGGTTCGCCTCGGAGATTTCAAAAATGCCCATCGGCACTTCTTCATAGACACCGTTCCCAATGTCCAAATGGAAAGAAAGTGCGATGGTAGCTCCATTTAGGCTGTAACGGTCGATGTCGGTGAGCAGCGTGATGCCCAGTTCCGCCGCGTAGACGGTACCAAGTTCGATCTCGTTGCTGCCGCAGCACTGCCGTGTAACGTAGCCGGAGCCCTTCACGATGTCCTCATTTTCAAAAGGATATCCCGTGCCGTCCGCGAGCGTGATCTTCCCGGTCCAGTAGTAGCTGCGGGTGTTATCCTGTATGGCTTTTTTATACGCATCGCTTACCGCATACATGGAATAACACCTCCCGTCAGAATTCTTTCAGCGTAAATGAAACTTTCCACAGTCCCTTATAGGACGTGTCCTTCACAAGGCTGGTCTTGAAGCCGTCGATATACATATCCCGCTCCTCGGCTTCGAGGGTGTATGGGTTGAAAAACTTCACTTTGATTTTTGCTTCCTTCCGGTATTCAGAGAGCTTCTTTAGCCATGCCGGAGAAACGTTGAAGGAAACCGGGATGTTGACTACGCCGGATCGAATCACATCGCGCTGCGTAGTCCCGGCTTCCGTTTCGCCGCCCGCGTCCGACACGACGTCCGAAACTTCCACATCGTAGCTTTCCGGAAGCGGAATATCTGTGCCGTCAAAGTTCAGGTATTGAATGAATGCCATGTTATCTGCCTCCCGACCGCAGGTTCTGCCTTGTCTGCGCGTTAACCACGACTTCGTCCAGCAGGGTCCCGCCAAGGTAGACCGGAATACTGATGTCGCCGGTACTTGAGCTCTTCAGGTCGGCCAGCGCCGACTGGATGCCGCTCAGGATATCTGCGACCGCGCCGGAGGATGCGCCACTCTGGGTAACGCCGGACAGCTCTGCCTGAGGCCGGAGTACCATGTCCCCGGCAACAGAGCTCATGGCATCGGATACGAGGCCCTTGCTTTTTTCAATGCCGGTGGCCAGTCCGGACATGAAATCCGGCATCCAGCTTTCATAATCCGCAAGAGGACCGACATCCGGCGCGGAGAAGTGCAGGAAGTCCTTGATGGTTTCGGCCACGTTAGATACCGCGTCTTTGACCTTGCCGATACAGCTTTTGATGCCGTCGATAATGCCGTTGATGATATCCGCGCCCCAATTCCATGCCGAGCTTGCCAGCCCTTTGATGAAGTCGACCGCATTGTCGAAGCCGGTCTTGATGGTGTTATAGATATTCCCGATGGTTGTACTGATACCGCTGGAGATGGAGCTCCAGATGGAGGAGATCGTGCCGCTGATCGCGTTCATAACGGAGGATACTGCGGAACTGATGGAGTTCCAGACGGAGGTCACCGTGTTTTTGATGCCGTTTACAATAGAAGAAACCGTCGTGCTGATGGCGTTCCATACTGTGGAGAATACCGTCTGAATCGCGTTGAGCACCGTTGTAATGGCTGCCTGGATTGCCGCCCATGCTGTGGTAAGAAACGTGCCGATCGCCGTCACCACAGTTGTCACCACTTGGCTGATCGCGTTCCAGATTGTCGTGAATACAACCTTGATGGCGTTGAGGATGGTTTCAATGATGGTTTTGTAAATTGTGAAGTAGGTCATGACAATCGTCTTTATAACTTCAAATATTGTGGTGAAGATCGTCACTATGCCATTCCACAGCGAGGAGAAAAAGCTGGCGATGCCGTTCCAGACCGTCTGGATCGTAGTGGTGATCGCCGTCCACGCGCCGGTGAGGAAATTGCCGATGGCGGTTACCACGGTCGTGAAGGTGTTGCTGATCGCTTGCCAGGCCGTAGAGAAGAAATCGCTGATGGCTCCCCAAATGGAGATTGCCGCAGCCTTGATGGTGTCCCAGTTTTTCACGACCAGAACGCCGATGGCAATAGCCGCCGCAACAATGGCAATCACGATGCCGATTGGCCCGGTGAGCGCGGCAATCACGCCGCCCAGCGCCGGAAGCGCACCGGCAATCGCGCTGATTACGCCGCTGATCGCGCCCGCAGCGGAAATAATGCTGCCGATGGCGCTGACCACTTTACCGATGATAATGAGTACCGGTCCGACAGCAGCCGCGATGAGAGCAATCTTGACTATCATGTCCTTCATGCCCGGTGAGAGGTTGGAGAACCACTGAGCGAAGGATTTTAACCCGGCAGCGACGCTTTGCAGAATTGGCGCGAGTGTATCGCCCAGCGCCTCTCCAACAGCGGCTCCGGCTTCCTTCAGCGAGTTCATTGCGGTGGTAGCCGAGTCGATGCCGTCCAGCGTTCCCTCATAGGTGTCGCTGACGGTTGTACTAAAGCTCGAAAGGTCGGTGGACAGACCGTCGAGGCTGATGCGGCCTTCCTTAGCGGCGGTGACAAAAGCAAGACCGCCCTTGGTGCCGAACAGCGAGTAGGCTTCCGTAGTGGCATCCGCTTCCGTACTGGAATCCTGCAGGCGCTTGATGAGGTCACCGAGACCTTCCTCCATGCTTTTGCCGTCTTTGGAATAGTTGGACGCGGCCTTTTTGAGCCCGGTCAGCATGGACGCGGAGTCAATACCGGCTTTCTCAAAGTTGCCCATGAGGGTGATGGACTCTCCGACGCCGAGGCCCATCTCCTTGAAGGTGGCCCCGTTCTGCTGCAGAAGATTGCTCAGATCGTCCACGCTGATGCCGGTTTTCTGGCTGACCGAGGTGAGCAGGCCGAGCACGTTTCCGGCTTCCGACGCGCTCATCCCGAACTGAGACAGGATCATCTGCGTGTTGCCGATGGATGTGTTGACGTCGGTATTGTTGATGGAGGCAAACTCGATGAACTGCGTGGAGAGGTCCTGCAGGGCTTTGCCCGTCAGACCGAAGCGCGTATTGACTTCGCCCACGGCCGTGCCCGCTTCCGCGAAGGATGTCGGGATGGTGGTGGCGATATCCTTGGCGATGTTCTCCATGGATTCGAGCGCTTCGCCCGTCGCGCCGGTCTTGGTGACAATGGTGTCCATGCCTTCGTCCACTTCGGAGAAAGCCGCGAGGGAGGCCGCGCCCACGGCGGCAATCGGGGCTGTTACGTTTTTCGTCATCGTTTCCCCGACACCACTGATCTTATCGCCGACTGCGGAAACCTTACTGCCTGCTTCTTTCAGCGTAGCGGAGATGGCGGAGTCAGTGTTCTTGGTCTGCGTTTCGAGGTTCTTCAGTTCTTCCTCGGTGGCAATAATCTCGCGTTTCCAAGCGTCGTACTGCTGCTGGGTGACGGAACCGTTTTTTAGGCCCTCATCCATCTGGTCCTGCACGGATTTCAGTTCGGTGAGTTTTCCTTTAGTTTCCTCAACCGCCTGTGAGAGCAGGCGCTGCTTCTGAGAGAGCAGTTCCGCGTTAGATGGGTCGAGTTTCAGAAGGCTGTTGACGTCTTTGAGCTGGGCCTGCGTCGACTTGATTTCTTTGTTGACGCCTGCGAGCGCCTTGGATAGTCCGGTGGTGTCGCCGCCGATCTCAACGGTGATGCCCTTAATTCTGTCAGCCATATGCAGCCTCCTTCCTTTGAAATAACAAAAATGCCCCGCCTAAATAGCGAAGCATCCCTGCATTAGAATCGGTTCATATCTTCCTGTGTGGCGAGAACCGGATATTTATAGTCGTCGTTCCTGCTTTCTACATACATATCGTTGATCATGCCAATGGTCAAAAGCTCAAGGTCCTGCATTGACAAGCCGAGCTGTACGCAGCGAAGCAGGAACAACGCTGTCGTCATTTCGCGTTCAGTCGGGCGAAGTTTTTTTTAGACTCCGATTCCGTCTGCACGTTGAGACCCCACAGGTCGATGATTTGCGGCAGGATTTGATAGATGGAGAAGGTGTTAAACCCGTCCAACCAATCCTCTGGTGTGTCAGGCACCTCCGGATCGGCGTGTTTTGCCATCACATAGGCAATGTTCTCAAACATCTCAAGGCTCAGAAGATCCAGCCCTGAGTTGTCTTCGTCGTTAGCTTTGACGGATTTCTCCAGCGAGCGCAGGTCTTTGTAGATGTCCCGCTGGAACTTGATCCGGTAGATGCGTGGGATGGCTGCCGAGGCCCGGAATTTGACAGGCTTTCCATCGATCTCGATTGTTTTACAAAGGCTCATCGCTTACACCTCCTCAACCATTGCCGGTAGCGGCCGCAGCGTTGGGCTGATAGACCGCGTCATACCAGGCGGTATAGACAGCGTCGGTGGTGTTGTCGCCAGTCTTGGCCTTCACATAGCCGCTGGCAAGCGGGCGGGCCTTGACAGAGAGCGTTTCGGTCTGCACTTCGCGGGACTCCTCGTTGGTCTTGGACTCGATCTTCGGGCGGGACGCCGAACAGTTGTACAAGACGTGGCGAATCTTCTTGACGTCGCCGTCGAACTCAAAGAGCAGGGCGAAAGCACCGGTTTCAGAGTTAGCGTCCTCGACCAGAACCTTGTTGCTGTCGGCGGTTTCCTTCAAAATGTCCGTGCGGAAACTCTCCGGGATCATGGCAAGCTCCAGATCGCCGTCATAACCCATGTTGTTGTTGATGGTGTAATACTCGATGCCGTCCGCATAAAAACTCTCCGGTTCGCCGTTCGGGTCGAGCGAGAGGGATACCGCGCCGGGCATCGCCACAGGAGTGGCAAACGTAACGGCTCCATCCGTGCCGATGGTGATCGGCGCATAATGGACGTTGCAGATATTGAATTTTACTTTGTTGCCCATATTCAAACCTCCATTTGATAGAGCACTTCGTACAGCTTCTCAGAGGGAATCCATACTTCGCTCTTGGCATAAAAAATGCCGTGGCTGTCAAGCACGGCTTCTACGGTTTCTTCTGTTTCAGGGGACTTCTCGTCGGTGTAGAGTTCGAAATCCAGACGGTTCATTTTGAAATAGGCCGTACCGTCAGCGGCAAAGTTGTCGGCGGAGGGATAGCGGAAAACCAGAAACGGCGGTTCCGGGCTTTCGCCTTCCGCGAAGTGGTCGTAGGCGACCGGCAGCTTTGTTTCAGCCGCCATTGCCAGAACTTCCTTATGCGTCATTTTGCAGCGCCTTTTCAAGCTCGGAGAGAAGCTGCTCTTTGCCAGCTTCCTCCGCAGGAGCGATGTGCGGTCTTGCCTCCACACGGCCGCCGCCGCGTTTTGCGTGCCCATGCTCCAGAAGATGCGCAAGCTGGTACCGATTTTTGGAGTGGACCACAAGGTCCAGACTGCTGGAATTCTCCGACACCTTCGTGACCGTCCAGCTCTTTTTGTAGGCACCGGTGTCTACAGGCGCGTTTGTCTGTATCTGCTTTTTTACCGTATTCCCGGCATCCCGGATCGCCTGCTTCATATCGTCGGTGGCGACAGAGGCATATTCCGTCAGGTCTTTCATGATGGCGTCGGCCATTCCGTCGATGCTGACCATATCCTTTGACACAGGCGTCACCTCTTTTCCAGCTTGCAATTAAATTTCAGACTATTCCGTTTGTAACCCATCGGATTAACATACACGATGTCGTAAATCCTGCCCTGTGTGAGAATCCGGTATTTGGTGGACTCCACGGCGGCAAGTTCGCTGCACCAGCGTGTGGTGAAGTCCATGGATTCCTCCGGATTCACCGTAGCCGCGCCGCTTGATTCCGTACCCGTTCCGGTTCCGACCGTGGCATGGCAGGTGAAGTAATCCTCCCAGGTGTTTTTATGGTTGCCGACCTCATCGGTTACGACCGTATTCTTCTGGAAGGTAACCTCCACATTCAGCGCCGCGATATCCATCAGAACGCTTCCTCCCTGATGCCGAACAAAAGAGCACGGAGGGTGAGCTGAAGCGCCCGGTGATTGGCTTCCTCCCGGTGCTCATAAAGGTAAGCGACCGTATACAGAACGGCGATACGGGTAATCGCCGCGTTTTCGTTGAGCGTGGCGTCGTCTGCTCTGGCCACATCCCGGCACATCTGCATGGCTGTGGAAAGAAGGTCAGAAATCAGGCCGTCCTCATCGCCGGATTCCACACGCAGATAGTTTTTTGCTTCTTCCAATGTTACTGGCATAGAATCACCTCCAAAGAGAGGCCGCCTGCCGGGAAACAAATCTCAGCAGGCGGCATTTTGTTTAAGAGCCCATTTTCATGAGCTGGATGCCTTCGGGCAGGATGACTTTGCCGTCAACACGCTCGGTGGCGATAAAGCCCACCTGACCGTTACCGGCATAAAGCTCAATGAGCTTCTGGACGGTTCTTCCGGTGCGGTCGGCGATCCAATAGTTATGAAAGTCGCCAAAAGCAATAGGCAAAGCGCCGGCGGCAGGTTCCGGGGCATAAGGGCTGGTGTAGAGATCATAGCCGAGCAGCTTATCCGGCTGATTTGCCTGCACACTCGGCTGCCAGAGATACGCGCCGTTGTTGTCCTTCAGCTTGCGGATTGCTGAGACGGTCGTGTCCTTCATAAAGAACTTCGCGTTCTTACGATAGGGAGCCTTAAGAGCGTAAATGAGGTCGAGAAGGTTATCCAGCGTAATGGCTGTGGCGCTGCCCGCAGTGACACCGACATGACCACCGTTCGTGGCGTTGAAGATGCCGGTCGGCTGACCGGTGCCAGTGCCGATGCAGAAGGCTTCCTCTTCAGCCGCGCCGAAAGCACGCGCAAACTCCTGCACGATATAGGCTTCCAGATCGAAATAGGAGTCCTGCAGGAGCTCAACACTGACTTTGACAAGATCGGTTAGCTTGAAGGAATCAACGGTCTTCTGATCGAAAGTGGGGTTGCTTTCCGTGTATGCTGCGTTTTCCAAAGTCCACTGAGCAATGGAATGCGTGGCTGCGATGGGAATCTTGCGTTCGGCGGAGGTTGTGATTACCTTCGCGATGGAACGAATCACGTTCGTCTCCTCAAGGCCGGTGACGATCTGGTTCTCGAATTCCTCCGGGACGAGATAGCCGCCGTCCACATCGGGGGAGGTACTGAGAACATTGTGAAGAACAGGCTTTCCGCGAAGAATGCAGGCGAAGTCCTCCTTGTAGGCGTCGGATGCACGGCCGGTCTTTTCCCTGACCGCGCCGGACGGCTTTTCGGTGATCGGAGAACTTACAGCCTTGGCGAGTTCCGCGTCACGGGCTTCGATGCGCTCCAAACGGGCGATCTCCTTGGTGTACTCGTCGATCTCCTTGTCCATACGGTTGTAGATGGCGTCGTCCTCAGCGGAAAGAGTGCCGCGTTCGGTGCGATGGGTTTCGAGAAAAGCTTTCGTGGCGTCCCACGCTTTTGCGCGCTTGTCGCGCATTTCGATAAGTTTACTCATAACAAAACTCCTCCTTGTTATACGTGAAATCTTTTGTTGTTGAGCTGCTCCAGATATGCATCTACGGAGTGCTCTTGGGTTTCGGGCTTCTGCTGAATCCGGCACTTAGCGGCGATCTTGTCCATCAGGGAATTGGTGATCGCGGCCTGAGAGTAGAGCATGGACACTTCGGGCGCGTCAAGCTCGTCATCGTTGCCGGCGCGTTTCATAATCTCGTCGGCGAAACCGAGCTCGACAGCCTTGTTGGCGTCCATCCACGTCTCGGCGTCCATGAGGTGCGAGATCTTCGCACGGGACATATTGGTTTTGATTTCATAGGCGTTGATGATGCTTTCCTTAACCTCCGCCAGCATTTCGATGGCTTTTTGCATTTCTTCGGAATTGCCCATCGCCACCGTCATGGGGTTATGAATCATGAGCATTGACACCGGCGATACAAGCACTTTTGTGCCGGCCATAGCAACGACGGAAGCAGCAGAAGCCGCGATTCCGTCGATCTTGACCGTGACGTTGCCCTTGTAATCCATGAGCAGGTTGTAAATCTGTGCCGCAGCAACGCAGTCACCGCCCGGAGAGTTAATCCAGACGGTGATATCTCCACTGCCGGACATGAGCTCGTCTTTGAAAAGTTGCGGGGTCACTTCGTCGTCAAACCAGCTTTCCTCCGCGATGGTGCCGTTCAGAAACAGCGTTCTTTCCGCCGGAGTTGTCTCCGTCGCCGCCTGATTCTTCCACTTCCAGAACTTCTTCATCGGAATTTTTCTCCTTTCCGTCGTCGTTTGAGGTATTTGCAAAAGCGCCCGCGTCCTTCAGCGGGAGCATATTGCCGTTGATAAGGTACAGGTCGCCGCCGTCCTCTGTGGGAATGCGGTCGAGGTTTTCCAACTCACGAATGTCGTTTGCGGACATCCAGCCGTTCTGCCTGCCTACGGCGTACCCGTTCATGCGGCTCTGATAATCGCCGCGCAGGAGCCCGTCCACATTGAATTTCACGAAATACCGCTTTTTCTCTTCAGGCGAGAGGAGCGTGCGCATGATGGACTGCTCCCAGCGGGCCACCCAAGGGTCCAGCGTGTATTTCACGAACTCCAGCGACTGCTGCTCAATATTAGAAAAGCTCGACTTCTCAAGGTCGCCCACCATGTGCGGCGGAACCCTGAAAATTCGAGCTATTTCATCAATCTGGAACTTTCGCGTTTCCAGAAACTGCGCCTGTTCGGGAGAAATCCCGATGGGCGTATATTTCATGCCTTCTTCCAGCACGGCGATCTTGTTTGCGTTGCCGCTACCGCCGAACTGCGACTGCCATGCCTCGCGAACCTTGGTCGGGTCCTTAATGGTTCCCGGATGCTCCAGCACGCCGCCCGGAGCCGCGCCGTTAGCGAAGAATTTCGCGCCATATTCCTCACAGGCAATCGCCATGCCGATGGCGTTTTTTGCCATAGCGATGGGCGAATAACCGACTAGTCCATCGAAGCCGAGGCCCGGAATGTGCAGCACATCGGACGGCTTCAGAAGGACCGTATTGGTTTTCATCGTTTTTGCTTCATCTGTGGAGTGCTGGTAGGTGTAATAAAGCTGCCCGTTCGCGTCGCGGTCGACCGTCATCTTGTTCGGCATCAGAGGATACAGCGCTATAATCTCGCCACGTCCGTTCCGAATGATCTGTGCATAGGCGTTGCCCCAGAGCAGCAGGTGCGTCATGAGCGTCTCCCGAAACACGAAGGAACTCATCTCCGGGTTCGGCTCGTCATGGAGCAGCAGGTACAGCGGGTGGTCAACGGCTTTTTCTTTGCCACCATCCTCCTTGTAGCGGTACATATGAATTGGTAAACCGGCGATGGCTTCAGCCAGAATACGGACGCAGCAGTAAACGGCCGTCATCTGCATAGCGGACCGTTCCGTCACAGCTTTGCCGGAGGTCGAGCCGCCGAAGAAAAAGCGGTAGCCGCTGCCGGCCGTGCTGTCCCTGATAGGCTTGTCCCGCGCTTTGAAAATGCCTGAAAATATGCTCATGGGCAATTACTCCCTTCAAAAAATGCAGCCATGTGGCTGCTTTACTTCTTGACATTACCTCCAATCGGATGCATAATAATTGCATCCAGATGGATGTAAAAAGATTGGAGGTATTCAATATGGAAAATTTCAGCTTAGACGGATTTCAGCTTATTCATCTGAACAATGACTGCATATTGCATGAGCGCCGGGTAGTCCTCGGGCTGACACAGAAGCAGGTGGCGGAGAAAGCAAAGATCCCGCTGCAAAGCTATCAGCGTTTTGAAAGCGGAGACCGTAATATAAAAACAGCCTCATTCCAGGTTGCCTGCCGCGTCATTGAGGCCCTGGAAATGAACATCTCCGATTTCTACCACGGGGAATACATTCTCGGCGAGAAACTTCGTGACTCCAAGGAGGGGCTGCGTTACGAAAAAACCGGAAAACTTATTACCGAGGATGTTGTGGAGAAACCGCAATCAGATAAATAAAATGCCTCGGTCGTCATAGACCGAAGCGCCAGTATCATTGCCACAGCGGATCGCTCTGTCGAGAGCCATGATAGTCGCTACAGCGCCGTCAATTTTCTCCGTGGATTTTTCCTTATCGGCCTTGATGTTTCCAGCAGGGTCGGTGCGGATGAAGATGTTGTCCATCATCCAACGGAGCACCGGCTGACCGCCATGCGCCAGTTTCTGTTCCAGCGTCAGCTTCATGAGCTCTTTGGTCGGTGGCGACATATCCTTGAAGCCTTGCCCGAAGGGAACGACGGTAAAGCCCATGCCCTCAAGGTTCTGCACCATCTGCACAGCGCCCCAGCGGTCGAACGCGATCTCGCGGATGTTGTAGCGGGTGCCGAGCTCTTCAATGAAGTTCTCGATGAAGCCGTAATGGACCACGTTGCCTTCGGTCGTCTGCAGATAGCCCTGCTGTTTCCACAGATCGTAATTGACATGATCCCGTTTGACGCGGAGGTCCACGTTTTCCTCCGGTATCCAGAAGAACGGTAAAATACTGTATTTGTCCTCCTCATCCACAGGTGGGAACACCAGTACAAACGCTGTAATATCCGTAGTGGAGGAAAGGTCCAGCCCACCGTAGCAGACGCGGCCCTCCAGCGACTTTGGGTCGACCGGGAAGGCGCAGGCGTCCCATTTCTCCATCGGCATCCAGCGCACCGCCTGTTTGACCCACTGGTTCAGGCGAAGTTGACGGAAGGCGTTCTCCTCGGCGGGATTCTGGCGGGCCGATTCACAGGCATCGCGCACTTTATCAATACCGACCGTAATGCCGAGCGACGGGTTTGCTTTTTTCCAGACCTTCGGGTCGGTCCAGTCGTCGTCCAGATCGGCACCATAAATGACCGGATAGAATGTGGAATCGTGCTTCCGGCCTTCGAGAATATCCTTTGCTTTTTCATGGACCTCCCAGCAGATGCTGTTCTGATTGTCCCCGGCCGTGGTGATAAGAAAATACAACGGCTGCATCCGGGCATCGCCGGAGCCTTTTGTCATGACGTCGTAGAGCTTCCGATTCGGCTGGGTGTGCAGCTCATCGAAGATCACGCCGTGAGTATTGAAGCCGTGCTTATTCGCCACATCCGCCGAGAGCACCTGATAAAAGCTGCTGGTCGGCTGATAGATGAGGCGCTTTTTAGAGTCAAGAATTTTCACCCGCTTAGAGAGCGCCGGGCACATGCGGACCATATCGGCGGCGACATTGAAAACGATGGACGCCTGATTGTGGTCGGCGGCACAGCCGTAGACCTCGGCACGCTCCTCACCATCGCCGCAGGTGAGCAGAAGTGCGATAGCCGCAGCCAGCTCGCTCTTGCCCATTTTCTTGGGAATTTCCACATAGGCGGTGTTGAACTGCCGGTAGCCATTGGATTTCAGAACGCCGAACACGTCCCGGACGATCTGTTCCTGCCAGTCAATAAGCTCGAAAGGCTCCTGGTACCACTGGCCCTTGGTGTGACGCAAGCTTTCAATGAAGCTGACGGCATAGTTGGCGGAATCTTTGTCGTAGTAGGAATCCTTCGCCATGAATTTGGTTGGCGTGTATTTTTTGAGCTTTCGTATATGCCGTCGCCTCCTTTCCACAGACATGAAAAAAGACTGTCGAAGCAGTCCATACAAGATTTGTTGACAACGAGAGACAGGGCCTTCCGGCCCAGACTCCCGGCTGCGTTCAGTTGTAATCCTTCATCAGAATGGCAAGCGCGGTCGAGGTGTTTTCGTCGGCGGGCTCTATGTCCCAGCCCCGGTCATAGTTGCAAACCGTCTCACCGTTCCGCTTCAGCGTCAACTTGGAAATGCGGCCCTCGTCGATGCCGTACTGCGAACCCTCGTCGTAGTGCTTGACCCAGTAATGAAAAATGTCGCTGCCGAGCTTGATGCTTCCCTCTGACCACATGGCTGCCGCCTCCTTAAAATTTCCTGATTGTTGCGTTGTCGTCGGCGTCGAAGCTCACGGTGTAGCGAACCTCGCTGCCGTCCGGCTTGCGGGTGATCACCCGGATGTCGCCTTCAAAAGCTCTGTAGCCGCGGTTGATTTTCTCGTCCTTCGGAAGTTGGCTCTGAATTTGCTTCATCTGTTTTTCGGTCATTGTGGTGTACCCCTTTCGTTTTGGTAGGTACATATATCACTCTGAGACCCTGTAATAGCAAGCAATTCAGGCGATATATAGTACACAAATCTCAACGGGAGAAAGTGTGTATTACTCACCGGTCAGAATGAAGCGGGCATATTCCTTTTTGTGCTCCTCCAGGAAGAGGACCAGCTCATAGAAGCCACGGTCGTAGGCCATGCGCTGGACCCGATCGGTATCAAACATGTTCGTTTCGCCGGTGTCGCGGATGGCGAGAATCTGCTCTCTGAGCTTGTCAGTCATGGCAATCACCGAGCTTTCGGCAGGAATCGACGCCGTAGACCACGTTCAGCCCGGAGCCGTTGTCCCAGTTCACCAGCATGGAGCCGGTGTCATCGACTCCGTACACGGTGCCTTTGGTGCCGATTGGCGGAGCCTGTACGTCGTCCATCCGCACAAGCTCCACACGGGTCCCGGCCGGGTAAGTTTCCCGGAGGTGCGCCAGCAGTTTTTTATTCATCAGCATCGGGAGCGCCTCCTTTGAATGCGGAGGAACCGGTCAGGTTCTTCAGCAGGATTTTTCGGTCGGCCTTGTACTCGGCCCCGATGAAACCAAGCCGCAGGAGAAAACAGCGGAAGGCGTACTTGTCGTTGTCGACCGCCTTGTCCTTCGCCGTGACATGCTTCTGGGTTTTGGCCATGCCGCAGAGCTTACCGATGAATTTGGCGTAGGCACTGGTCTCCTCTGGCGTTGGGAAACCCGCGAACCACGGGAAGGAAATCTTGTCGTCCTCAACTGTGATTGTCAGGTTCTCCGCACCCAGCGCCTTTTTGATGAGGGTCGCTTTACTTTCGACCAGATGGTTCAGATTGACAATGGAGTCATCAGTGAAGCCGTCCTTTGGCACCGAAATTGTAAGGCTCTCCGGGGCGTCGACTTCTTCGGTTGCGGCCTCCGTGTCGTCGTCGGCGGCGGTGAAGCCGTCCGCAATCAGGTCGTGGGCAATCCGCTCGGCTTTGGCGTCGTCCTCGCAGATGAGGGTGCCTTCCTTGTCGACCGTGATGTCACCGATTTCGTAGGCGCAGGTCGGCATCTTCATGTATACCGGCTTAATTTGCAGGATGTTTCCGATTGCCTTAACCAGTTCCTTGCGCTGTTCGCCTGTTACGTTGTAGTTGATTTTCATGGGATTTGACCACCTTTCTTCATTTTGGTAGTCACATATATCACTCTAAAGCTGTGGAATAGCAAGTCATTACCAAACTGATTATCTGACAAACTGTAGGCGGATTTTTTGTGTAGATTATGATGCGGCGGCTTCTGTGGCAAGCTCGGAATAAGCTCGCTTCTCGCCATCACGGATGAGGTACACACTATCCGCATTTCCGACCTGCTCGATATACCGATTTACAATGACGTCGCAGTATTTTTCGTCGAGCTCGATCATATCGCAGACGCGGCCGGTCTGCTCGCAAGCGATGAGTGTGGAGCCGCTGCCGCCGAAGGGATCGAGCACAATGCAGTTCGACATACTGGAGTTGAGAATCGCATAGGCCAGCATGGCGACCGGCTTCATGGTCGGGTGGTTGGCGTTTTTCTTGGGCTTGTCGAATTCCCAGATGGTGGACTGCTTCCGGTCGGAGTACCATTCATGCTTGCCGGATTTCTTCCAGCCGAACAGGATCGGTTCATGCTGCCACTGATACGGCGAGCGGCCGAGGACCAGCGACTGTTTCTTCCAGATGCAGGTGCCGGACAAATAAAAACCGGCATCCGAGAAGGCCCTGCGGAAGTTCAGCCCTTCGGTGTCGGCATGGAATACATAGATGGAGGCGTCCTGCGCCATTGCCTTTTCTGTATTGGCGAAGGCATCGAACAGGAACTGATAGAATTTGTCGTCCGCCATGTTGTCATTTTGGATCTTCCCGGCGTTGCCTTCGTAGTTCACGTTATAGGGCGGGTCGGTCACCGTGAGGTTTGCGAGCTTTCCGTCCATCAGCAGGGTGAAAGTGTCCGCCTTGGTACTGTCGCTGCAGACGAGGCGGTGATTGCCGAGCAGCCACAGGTCACCGAGCTTCGTGATGACGGGCTTCTTTAGTTCCTCGTCAACGTCGAAGTCGTCCTCATGGACATTTTCGGCCGCGCCGGACAGCTTGTTCAGTTCCGCGTCGGTGAAGCCAAGCAAAGAAACATCAAAGGCATCGGCCTGCAGATCGGACAGCTCGACTGCGAGCATTTCATCGTCCCAGCCTGCGTTCATGGCGAGACGATTGTCCGCGAGGATATAAGCGCGTTTCTGCGCTTCGGTCAGATTCTCCGCAAACACGCAGGGAACGGTGGTATAGCCTTCTTCCTTGGCGGCGGCCACACGGCCGTGCCCGGCGATGATGTTGTAATCGCTGTCGATGATTACGGGAGAGACAAAACCAAACTCCCGGAGACTGGCACGGAGCTGCACGATCTGCTCCTTGTTGTGCGTCCGCGCATTTCTGGCGTAGGGTACCAGCTTGCCTATATCCACTTTTTCAAAGCGTTCTGTATTCGCCATTGGTTATTTTCCTTTCCGCGCCGTCAGCAGACGCTCCATCAGATCGTCCTGCGGATTGTCACCGCTGTATCCGGCAGCGCAGTTTTCCTTTACGATCTGAAAAATCTCAGCCCAGTCTGCGCGGGTCTGGCACTTGAAGTTGTTTGCCATTGTCACATAGGGTGAGGCAATTGCGTTGCCGGTGGTCGGGTGCTTGGCAAGAAAGCCGTATTCCGTGATGGCCTCCTCACACTGAATCCAGCGGGCGGCGCTCATGGCGTACCGCTCGATGGTATCCGGAGGAACGAGGTGAGCACAGCCACGGTCGGAGAGCCACTGCCAGACGGATTTGTAAATGTCCCCGGCGGGCAGTGCCTTGCCGTCCTTTTGAACCGCCGAGAGCATTTCTTTTGGCTCCGGCATATCCTGACCGCGCAAGTCCGGAGCATTTTTGAATTCCATAACGGTGAGCGGATGCTTGCCCGGATTGCCGTCCGCAATTTTATCTGCCAGCGGCTTCCGTTTCGCTCCGGCACCGGCTCTTACACCACCACGGTTTGTTCCGTCCTTGGCCATACTGTGATTCCTCCTTCCGTGTAGGGGTCAATATGCCGTTTGATTCTGCGCACGAACGCATATGACCCCACGCCGCTGTCCTTAATATTTTGGTTTGAGGATTTAACCTTCCCCACCGGCAGCAGCGTCTGCATTTTGGTCTGTATCATAATGTGATACAGACCTCAACGGTCGTGCCAGCGGTCGCCGGACTCCGCAGTGATACGGGAGTGACAGGTCTTGCACAGCGCCATAAGGTTGTCTTGGTAGCTGCTGCCACCCTTCGAGAGTGGAAGGATGTGGTGTACCTCCTCGGCGGGGACAATCAGTCCTTGCTTCTCACATTCCTCACAGAGCGGGTGCGCCTTGATGTAGCGGTCGCGGATACGTTTCCATGCACGACCGTACCGTTTGTTTGAAGCGGGGTCGCGCTCGTATTTGTTATATTGTTTGTCCATGAGCTTCTGATGCTCGCCGCAGTATTGCTCACTCACAGCAAGCCGACCGCAGCCGGGATAGGCACAGGGACGCTTTGGTTTGTAGGGCATCGTATCACCTCCTCGCAGGGTATAAAGAAAGCCCTGCGGGATTACTCCCACAAGGCTCATCTTCATTCTGCTTTTCTGATTATAATACTATCATAAGAGGCAGGTGTCTTTCAGTGTCTTTTTGTGTCCACTTCAGGTAAAGCAGGAATGATGCATTCCTCCAGCGCCCGAATGTGTAGCTTGTGCGTGTACCGCAGGTCGTAGCCCATGTCCACGGCAATCTTCTCCCACGAGAGGAAGCAGAGGTATCGCTTCTCCAAAAGCGTCTGGTGTTCCGGGTTTGCCACCGCTTTGATAACGCCCATGATTTCCTTCTTGAGGTCGACCAACGTGTCTATGTCACGGTTGATGTCGTTCTGCAGGTCGACGATTTTACAAACGGCATCTGCCATACGGGAGACGGAGCCGCTGGGATTACGGGGCATACCCGTCAGCACTGATGTACAGGTTGTTGCCAGCTCATTCAGTGAATCAATCTGCTGGAGCTTTGATTTGATGCGCATATCCAGATAACGCGCCTGTGAAAGGTAGGTTTTAGTATTCATAGCGCACCTTCTCCTTTCTCAGCTTGGAGATCAGCATTTCAGGATTTATGCTTGTCAGAACGCCAAACCAACCGGAACGGAAGAAACGCTCGATGCTGGCGAGCTCCTGTTCATCGTCATGCAGCCGATAATCCTTGACGGCCTGCAGCACGATGGCATTTGCGAGATTTTCGTAAGGATCGTTCATAATCTGTACCTCCGAATTTTTGTAGTCCTCGGATTGGCACGGATTGTCGAAGTTTGTCTCAGATTTTCAGGTCTGCCTTCACAGCGGCGATTAGGGCGGACTGCGTACGGTCCTTGGCGGAGAGCGCCTTCAGCATCCGGCTGTCAATGGTGCCTTTTGTGATGATGTGCTGCACCACAACGGTATCCGCAGTCTGACCCTGCCTCCACAGGCGGGCGTTGGTCTGCTGGTAAAGCTCCAAAGACCAGGTCAGCCCAAACCAGACGATGCAGGAGCCGCCGCTTTGCAGGTTCAGCCCGTGACCGGCGGAGGCGGGGTGGATCAGCGCCACGGGCAATTCACCGCTGTTCCATCTGCGGATACTGTCGGCACTGTCCAATTTAGAAAATGGAACGTGGAGCTTTTGCAGCCGTTCGGTGATACGGGCAAGGTCATGCTTGAACCAGTATGCCACCAGAAGGGGTTTGCCGCCGGCAGCTTCGATGATATCCTCCAACGCATCCAATTTCCGGTCATGAAGATTGACTATGCCGCCGTCATCAGTGTAGATAGCGCCGTTTGCCATCTGGCAGAGCTTACCGGTGAGGGCGGCAGCGTTAGCGGCGGTAATGTCGCCGTCCGGCAGCGCAAGCACCAGATCTTGCTTCAAAGCATCGTACCGTTTTTTCTCATCATCGGATAGATGAACGGCATATTCGCTGCTGATCAGCTCCGGCATTTGCAAAAGGTCAGTGGAACGCATGGAAATGGTGATATCGCTGATTTTATCATAGATGCGCTGTTCCGCTCCCGGCAAAGGCTTGTAGCTGAAGATGACCTGTCCATTGCGTTTATCCGGCTGGAAATATTCGAGCCGGTAGTGGCTGATGAACCGTCCCAGCCGAGCGCCCATATCCAACAGTCGGAACTCCGCCCATAAATCCATAAGACCGTTGCTGCTGGGAGTGCCGGTCAGCCCGATGATGCGCTTGACCGTGGGGCGTACCTTCATGAGTGCCCGGAAGCGTTTGGCCTGATAATTCTTGAAGGAGGACAGCTCATCCACCACCACGGTATCGTAGTTGAACGGCAGTCTGCTGTCCTCAATGAGCCACTGGACGTTCTCACGGTTGATGATGTAAATGTCGGCGGGCTTCATCAGTGCCGACCGACGTTCCGCTTCGGTGCCGACGGCCACGGAGCAGATGAGGCTCTGCAGGTGATCCCACTTATCCGCTTCAGCCGTCCATGTATCCCGTGCTACTCGCAGCGGGGCAATGACCAGAATGCGGTGCGCTTCAAAGCTGTCAAATAGCAGGTCGTTCAGCGCCGTCAGCGTTATAGAAGTTTTGCCAAGTCCCATATCAAGCAGCACGGCGGAGATGGGGTGCTCATCAATGTAGCGGGTAGCATATTTTTGATATTTATGTGGTTTGTATTGCAACAAGAATCCCTCCAATCTGCTGTTCATCATCAAGGACAAACACCTTGAAGCCAAGCCGTCGAAGCAGCCCATGCCTTGCAAGCTGCAATGGGCGCGGTTTGCAGCCCATCGACTTGACTTCTACGAAGCCGATATGACCTCCCGGTAAGAGCACGATACGATCAGGCATTCCGTCAAATCCGGGGCTTACGAATTTGGGGCAGATACCGCTCATATTTTTCACTGCAGTCACCAGCTTTTGTTCAATTACTTTTTCTCTCATGATCGTTACCTCCTATTGGACAGGTGGTCAGATTTTCCTATACGCGCGCAAATACATACGGACGAGACACCTATTTCCATTTAATTTCACCTGTTTTTGTACTATATAGAAATAACTGTCCATCTGTCCGAAGTTGCTCCTTTTTGCCTTGTTCTATAGGGCTTTTTGAATGGACAGGATTTAGGCATGGGACAGGTTGCCAGTCCTGTCCCAACGACCTGTCCACATTTATCCTTAATCCCGTCTGTACAAACGCTGCCTTCCATAGATGGGCTGCGTTTCCCGGTCATCGCTTCTCTTCCAACCATCGATACGCAGCATAATCGCCGCTATCGCATAAGAATCGGAGGGCTTGATGTCCTCTTTGCGCTTGCCGAAGCATTCGCACCAGATTTCCAAATTGCTGACGCTGTCTCGCCGCACGGTGCCTTTCGGCTGAGTGGGTCCGTCCGGGTCACGGATATATTCCTGTCTGGCATACACATCCAAGGCGACCCAGTTTTCCGGCAGCGGCAAATTGAGATACGCACTGACCAGACCCTCCCGGTCATCCTGCTCCATAGCGGCAGACTGTTCCGACTGCGACAAGGCCTCCAGATCAGAATCCAGATACAGCTTTTCACCACGCTCCACAAGTACCAGCGCCTCCGCCCAAATTTGCTGCACATCCTCCTTGGCAAGCTGCCACGGTTTCAGCCTGCCGGTGCCGGGCGTTTTCACCGTCCAGAAGCGGCGGTTGCCGGTAATATCCCGGAGATAGCCATTCTGGGAATTGGTCGTGCCAAAGAAGATGCACTGTCTTGGATGGGGCGTGACCCGGCGGCCGAAGGAAGCGCGGTACTTGTCGTCCTGCCGGGAGATGAACGCTTTCACCTTGTCGATGTCCGCCTTCTTCATGCCCGCCAACTCGCCAATCTCCAATACCCAGTACCCTTGCAGCTTTTCGGCGGCGGTCTTGTCGTTCATATCTGTCAGGGATACGCTGTCGGAGTACCATTCGCCGCCAATTTTTGCAATTAGCGTGGACTTGCCAATACCCTGTGGACCGTTCAAAACCGGAATGTAGTCGAACTTGACGCCGGGATGCTGCACCCGGGCAACCGCTCCGCACAGAGTTTTGCGGGTGACGGCGCGTGTATATGCGTTGTCGTCGGCGCCAAGGTAATCGATCAGCAGTGTTTCAGCGCGCGGCACACCGTCCCAAGGCGGCAGTGAGGCGAGATATTCCCGGATGGGGTGATAGGAACGATCGTCCACCACCTTGGAAACGCCAATCTGGTAGTTCCGTGCGGAGAAAGTGCCGTAGTTGGCGTCCACATAGCAGATGAGCTGCGCATCATCGGCATCCCGCCAGAACCGCGCCGGGTGTTGCCATGGCACGGTGCCTTTGATCTCCATCCCATCCGCGAGTTGGTTGAAACAGATGGCTTTCAGGTTTTCATCATTTTCCAGAATGAGCGTGATGTTGTGCAGGCTGTTCTGGATCTGACCGTTGCGGTCACGCTGCAGGCCCTTCGCCCAATCGTCAAACTCCGCCGCTGCTGACGCCTGCTTTTCTTGCAGCAATAGGGCGCTGACCTGTTCATCCCTGACCGCAAACTCTGCCATGGCGGCGAAGGACTTTTTCTCATCCTCATCGCCAAATTTATGGATACGCACAAGGTCGAAAGCGTTCAGCAGCTTGCCACAGGCGGGGTCGGTGGCATGGTGGCTGTAGGCGAATTTGTCATCGTAGATCACGACACCGGCGGTGCTCTCGCCGGGAAGGTAGTCATAGCGGTCTTCGGTAACGGACGGAGCATATACATCCGAAAGAAACTTGTCAATTGCCGCAGTGACACTGTAAGTACGGCAGAACGCCCCTACAACACCAGACTTACCGAGTGGGTCCTCCTGTGGCTTCTGGCTCGGCTTGCTGACCTTACTTTCCCGCGAGGTAGTAGGCAGCAACGAGCAGTCCTGCCAATGCGGATGCGCTGCCATGATTGCGTCCGGGTTGAGAAGCTCGCCTTCAAAAAACTCGCAGAGGTAGTCGCCGTTTGACGGGCAGGTGGGCCAGTACATGAGCTGATTGGGGACGAAGGAACACTCATCAAACATATCGATGCCGAGCTCCGCCGCCATGAAGCGGGAGATTGCCACGAACTCGTCTGCGGAAACATCTCGCACAAACGGTGCAACAATGCGGAGCCTTGGCGATTCCGGCGTATGACTGTGCGTAGAATACACCGCACACTTGAAGGCCAATTTTTCCTTAAGCGCGGCAATGAACTCCGGCGTCGCGTTATCAACGTCAGGCGTCCACAGCGAACGGCAGGAGACATTTCCTACCTTGCGAAGGTTGTCCCGCAGATGTCCGCCTACGAAGCCGCCTTTGTCCTTTATCTCATCGCGCTTGGGCTTTGGCAGTTTGGCATATTCCTCTGCAGTTTCCGTCGTGCGTATCGGCGTTTTCAGCCGGTCGCATATATCATCGAAGGACATGGTCTTATTTGACCAGAACTTCGCCTGTCGGGAATTGCCGAGGGCGATCTTCAATTCACGCATAATAGCCATTCCTCCTGACTCTTGGATGTTCGCCATGTTCAAATCGCGCCTGCCGTGCCATCTTAAAAGCCCACAAAGTCGCTGCATCATCACGATCGTAGGTGTAACTGCCGTCATCGCCGAACAATTCAAACTTACCCTTTTTGTTTATGCCGGGATGAGCCACAAAGTAATCGCCATCGATTGTTTCAAAGTTAAAGGGATACGGTCCGCCAGCAACTTCAGGAAAGCCACTATAGCCCAAATCTTGACAGCAATCTTCTATATCCCTTATATCATCACCATCTGGAATTCCGGCGACAACGAGAATGGGATTCTTGATCTCATGATCCTCTATGTCTCTGATTCCGCTGAACTGGTAAATCTTATTGGCGTCTGCGGCGGTCATTTTCCCTTTGACCTCAACATACAGATCTTCCGGGCTTCTTCCAGCACAGCCATGAAGCAGAAAATCTGGCAGATAGCACTGGCCGTTCGGAAGTTCAAACCCTTCCGGCTCATATTCCCATTTCACTCCGCAGGCATCAAAGAAAACTGCCCACCGTGCCTCCAGCCTTGAACGGAAGCGGTAACCCTTATACTCCGTTGGTATTGCTGTAATCTTGTTCATTTTTTACCTCCTCACAGTTTTCGTTAAAGTAGCGCAAGCGGTAGTCCTTCCACTTGGCGCGTTTGATTTCTGCCTCCATGCCAGCTGAGATGCTGCTGCCGAACACCCAGACCTCGGCGCATTTGCTCATAAGGGCGTTACCGAAGAACAGCCCGAGCCGGCGCTCTTTCGGGTTGTTGTCATCAAGGAACTGCGGAAACAGCAGGTGCGGGGCGACGGGTATGTAGCCCTTGTCTACAGCACAACGGCTGTAGCGTTGCGCCGCAGCGATGTTGCCTTCCACATCTCCTGAAAACGGAGAGCAGATATACACGATAGGCCGGAATGCACGAAGCGCACGTTCCTCTTTTTCAATCATGGTCATAGCTTCATAGGCGGTAGGGTCAAAGTAGCCCTCACTGTTGAATTTACATATACTCATGGGAACACTCCTTTCACGGCGGGCTTTCCGTCCACCTCTACTTTCCATTGGAGATGAAGACCCGTATTTGACGAACGCCCCTCAATCTTTTTTATAAAAATCCGTCTTATAACCGTCAGCACGGAGGATCAGGCCCTCTGCCCACGGTGGCGTTCGACCCATCTGCTCACAAACCGCTGCAAGCGACATACGCGGGTCGGCTTCGATTACAAGCTCATCGTGTATATGCATGACGACGGAGTAACAGCGGAGCGTCCGCATGGTGTAGCAGAGAATATCTCGTGCGGTGGCCTGAACGATGTTCTCCACGAACTTCGGGCCATAGGAGTCGAGGCGTTCCCACTTTTTTGTGCCACCGACACCTTCGTAGGTAATGCAGTTGCCGCCGAATTTGTTTTCACCGATGCGTGGCTTCACATAGGCGAGGCGTCTGCCGGACGGGAGTGTAATGAACAGGAAGCCGCTCTGATAGGCGAAGCGAATGCCATGCGTTACAGCCGTTGTTTTCTCCCTGACCGCCGTCATTGCAGCACGGTCAACATCCCACCAGAATTGCACAATATGCGGGTTCGATTGTCGCCACGCGGTGACCAACGGCGGAAGCTCATCTTCAGTTAAGCCCATATCAAGAGCGCCCATTGCCTTGAGAGCACCGACCGATCCGCCGTAACCGAGCGCGAGCTCTGCGATTTTGCCTTTCTGCCGCAGGTGACTGTTGATACCATGTTTCTCGACCGGCACCTTGAACATCTGTGACGCGGAAGCGCAGTAAATATCGCCGCCATTCTTGAACACCTCGGTGCGCCAATCCTCACCGGCAAGCCACGCGATCACGCGAGCTTCAATGGCACTGAAGTCGCTTACAATGAACTTTGCACCGGCTCCTGGCACGAAGGCTGTGCGGATAAGCTGGGAAAGCGTGTCAGGCACATCCTCGTAGAGCATTTCAAGAGCGCCAAAGTCTCCGCCGCGCACAAGAGCGCGGGCTTCCGCCAAATCCTCCAGGTGGTTCTGGGGCAGGTTCTGCATCTGGATTAGCCGACCTGCCCATCGCCCCGTACGATTTGCGCCGTAGAACTGAAACATTCCACGGGCGCGGCCATCGGCGCAGACAGCATTCTCCATCGCCTGATACTTTTTCACTGACGATTTTGCAAGCTGTTGCCGAAGTGATAACACATCGGCAAGCTCCGGCGGCGCTGTTTTGAGCAGTTCTGCAACAGTCTTTTTGCCGAGTGTGTCCGTTTCCAGACCGTTGTCGGCAAGCCACTGTTTCATCTGCTGCACCGAGTTCGGATTATCCAGTTCGGTGAGCTGCTTCATCGCCGCTGTAAGCTCGGATCGGGAGCGCCCGTCAATGGCGATAGCTTCCCGCACAAGCATCATATCCAGCGCCACGCCTCTGTCGTTTATTTCTTGGTCGAGCTGATATTCGTCCCATACGAACTCCGGCACTGGGAACTTGGAGAGCTTCGCCTGTATGGACATTTCCGTTTCCACATCACGCACGTTATACTTTTTGAACGCTGACCACTTGTCCGGCGCGTGATACGGATAATTGCGGGTGCGTTCACCATTGGCTTTTGTCGGTGTGCAGGGCTGGCAGAAGTATTTGATGAGGTCCTTGCCCTCGGTCAGCTTCTGCTTATCCAGCTTGAGCACCGCGCCGACACCCTCCAGCGACAGCGGCAAACCCATCGTCGCCGCCCAGACCATGGAGCACCGCCACGAAACCGGATCGATATATTCGCCGGTCGGTAGGCCAATAAAGCGAGAGAGACAAATCCTCTCGAAACTGGCGTTGAACGCCCACTTGGTCACAGCCACATTGGTAAGCGCTGCGATGATGTCGGCGGGTAGCGTCTCGCCGCAGGCAAGGTCAACCACCTGCACAGCGCTACCGTCTACGGAATAGCCAAACAGCAATATTTCAAAATCCGGCGCTTCGACATAGCGGTACACGCCAGACTTGGGCAGGCTCACGCTGGAAAAAGTCTCAATATCTATGCTGAGTGTTTTCATAATCAACCGTCCTTAATGAGAACAAGGCGGCAAAGAAATCTCTGCCGCCTGTCCCTGTAGCTTTACTTGAATTCCTTCATGCGCTGCTCGTGGTATTCGAGGTCACGAGCGGCCTGTGCTTTTTCACGCTTTTCGCGTTTGCGGTCATACGCCGCGCCCTGAATCGCGGTGATAAGGAACACAACGCTGAAGCAGAGCCAGATGGCGATGAGAGCGGTCACTAAGATGGTCTGTAAAGATGTCATAGATTTTCACCTTTCCTTTCTCAGTTCAAGAACTCGTCGTCATCATCGGTGGCGAAGTCGGACTCGGCCGATGCCTTGCCGCCGAGAGGCTCACCATCGCGGAGCTTCTGCAGGTTGTTGAGGCCACAGGCGATGCCCTTGTTGCCGTTGCTGTTAAATGCGTAGAAGCTGATGCTGGCGCGGCCATACACACCGGAGTAAACTTCGGAGCGGGTCAGGACGGGATTGCGGTCGGCATCCACGATGCCGGGAGCCGTGGTCGCGTTGGCGTTGATGAAGTAAGCGTTCGCGTAAGCCTCATCATCGGGACGTTCTGTATCACCATCGCGCAGGGGCGTTTTAAGTGCGGCCATCGGAGGCACGGACTTGCCATTGCCCTTGAGCTTGGCCTCGCCTTCGTGGTAAGCCGCCTCAATCGCTGCTTTGATCTTGGCGACCGTCTTGGTGTCGGACTTCGGAATGATGAGGCTGACCGAGAACTTCGGCGTGCCGCCGTTGATGGACTTGGCCTCCCAGACGTTGGCGTAAGACCAGCGGGTGTCGGGACCAGTGATGACCTTCATCGGGTTGTTTACCTTATTTGTGCTGTTATTCATAATCGTTTTCCTCCATAAAATCATTTTTGGCTGTGTTCATCGCCGGACGCTTATCGCTCTCCAGCACGAGCGTGGGTTTGCCTTGCGGTTTTTCGATGTACGCCGCGAGGATTTCGTCAAAGCGGGATTTGCCGAGCAGTTTCTGCATTGCGGTGACGCCCAGTAGCTTGCGCTCATAGGGGTCGATACCTATGCTTTCAACAGCGGCGGCAACGAGAGCATCGTTTGTGTATTTGCGGTTGGAACGGCCCTCGACCAACTTATAGCCATGCCACTCCTTGCCGCTGACCGCCTGCTGTAGCGCGTAGTCCTTGATATCCGATGCCCATGCAACGATATCGTCTACGCGGGTGAGGATTTCTTCGACCTCCTCATCGGTGAGCAGGGGCGGCAGCTTGAAGTCGTAACGGGCAAGCTCCATGTTGGCGTCCGCTCTGGCACGGCAGTCGTGCTTTGCCTTGCAGAAGCCGCACCATTCGCCGCAGAGGAAGTTGCCGTCACCGGCGAAAGCAAGATCAGCTGTGGGCTTGAGCACCTCGTCCGCCCAGCGGTAAAGTTCAGCCTTCGAGAGCTCGTAGGTGCTGACGTTGTCGCGGCGTGGCTGGTAGATGGTCATGCGTACCGAGTCGATATCATAGATACCGTCGAACAGTTCCAGCGCACCGAGCGCGTAGCACTGCATTTGCGGGTTTTCGGTCGCATCGACCAAAACGCCGAGACCGTGCTTATAGTCGATGACCTGCAGGGTGCCGTCCGCGATGATGATGCAGTCGGCGGTACCGAAGCCGGACTCTACCCAGTGTGAGAAGTCCACCCGCTGCTCGATGAGGACAACGGGGTCGGCGCAGTTCTGCTTCGCCGTCTCCACCTGTTCAAGCACATAGGCTGAATAACCATTGGCGCAGTCGCTCATTTCCTCGTTGAACCATGTCAGGTTCTCGGTCGGGTCAGTGGCCTCCATGCCCAGCGCCCGGCGGAGCTTATACTCACAGAGCGCATGGGCGTCGGTGCCCTCGGCAGCGTAGTCGCTGCCCTTGTCGTCGTAGCTCTCGCAGAGCCGAGCTGACGGCGGGCAGTGCAGCCAGCGGTCGGAGCTGGATGCAGAGAGAATTGCGTGTCCTTTAGGTGGCATGGTTCAGTCCCTCCACATCCTCAAGCAACGCCTTGTAATTTACCGGGTCAACACTGGACAACTTGTCGGCACCATACTTCTGGAGCAGAGAACGAATCTGAGCGGTGTAGCCCGCACGGGACTTGTCCGCAAGGACAGCTCTGACCGCTTCCGGTGTGAGAACGGGTTCAGCAGGTGCTTCAGGCGCAGGTTCATCGCCGCTGAATTGCTCTGCCAGCCAATCAGCCGCGTCGCTGATAGCAGCAGCAGACTTGCGCAGTTCTTCGATGGTCGAGGCCATCTCGCTCATTTTGCTCATTCGTTTTCGCTCCTTCCTTAGATTTGCTTTGTACGGCGAGAATAGTGAGGTTTCTCGCCAGCCGCTTGGACACGACGCTGATTTGTGTGAGCACATCAACAAGCTCGTCATCGGCGCTGTATCTGGGTTTTACCTGAGTCTGGTACATTCCGTTTCACCTCCTCGGAAGGAGCGGTTATCGTTTTGCTCTTTCCACTTCCCACTGGAGATGAGCAGCCCCGTTTGACGAAGAAAAATGAAAATAAGCAAAAAATCTCCAGTCGGTTGTTCGCCGACTGGAGACGGTACGTTAGAACATATCCGGGTACTCGCGCTGAATCGTCTGTGCCGCTTTTTTGAGGCGAGATAAGAAGGTGGTGCGGGAAATACCGATGATACCGGCAATTTCGGTGTCAGTCAGCCCCGCAAGGCGAAGCTCGCCGATGCGCTTGGCTTCCGGCATGATTTCTGCAAGTCTGTCGAACAGGTGCTCCAGCACGAGCTTGTCCGTTACGACCTCTTCAATGCTGGGAACGGTGTCCTCCAGCTTGTCCAGCATGGTGGTTTCATCGCCGTTCTCATTCTCAATGGTGTAATCCAGAGAATGCACATCACCGGCGGAGTGATACGGGCAGACGAGACAGTCGCCGTCGCAAGCCCATGTTTTGCTCTTGGGGCACTGGCACTGACCGTGGTTTTGAGCGCGGTCGCGGGTAGCCCAGATATCGCGGTAGTAGCCGTAATACTGTTCTTTCGTTACCTCAACCCACTGCTTGAGGCGAGGAATGTAGACCTTGTAGTTTTTGCTCTCGTTGACTTCCATTTTGTTTCCTCCTGTGATGCGCCGCCGAGGGTGGGCGGTGGAGGAAACAAAATGAGGGTCTGCATCCGATGGACACAGACCCCGTTTCGCCAAAAATGAGTGCACGAAACTAAGGTGGCGGTGTACATCGGAGCCCCGGGAGCGGTCTTTATCACCGTTCCGGGAAATCCTTATGCAACCTCCACCGTCTCATGGCCACTCGACGATGTGATTTTTTCAAGCGCCTAATTTTGACAGGCACTTTTTGTGCTTTTATTGTAATTTACCAGTTTGGAATAAGCCAACGAGCGAATTGCATGGCAATATTCCCTAAATATATTTGCATTTGCGCTGGTAAAATAGAGAAATTCGTAGTAGAATGTAATTATGCGTCACGGAATAGTTTATTCGATGTGAGAATACAGGAGGAGAGCCCCATGCCCCTTTCGTCTGATACTATTAGAGAACGCTTGCGGTTGACTTTTGGAACCGAATCGCAAGAAGTTATTGCAGGAAAATTGAATATGTCACAGGGCAATGTCAGCAAGCTGTTATCCGGCTCACAGATGCCGGCCTTAGATACGCTGTATTCCATTTCTGAAAAGTACGGAGTATCTGTAGATTGGTTGCTCGGCAGATCCGATCAGGAGAAGATTCCCAGCGCGGACAGTCTTTCGTCGTATTCTGTAGCTGCAGCTGTTATCACCGGCATTGTGCAGAGAGGTTCTAAAATGCAGGATGACGGTAAAAACAAATCAATTTCCATTGAAATTGAAGATCCGATATTAAAAGCACTAATAAGAAAAAGCCTTGTCCTTTCCAAAACGGACAGCGAGCTGTACGCCGACTGGAAAAAAACAAAGCTTTCTCTCTTTGATGATAAAACATTAATTTGGAGCGCCACGTGGCATGAGCACGAGATATCTTTTCTTGCTTCTGAAGCTTCCATCGAAGCCGATTGGCTTGACGTATGGGAAGCTGCCAAAAAATCAGAAGCAGACTACGATGCAATGATGGGCGACTGTGTAGGACCGTTTGGAAGGTGAAAATACCATGACCGAGTTAAAGAGGCAGGTCAGCAGACACTTAGCGGAAATATTCCATGGCGACACCCAAGAAATAACGGCCCGAAAGCTCAATACCACACAAGGCAATGTTAGCAAATGGGTCAGCGGTTCTCAGGTCCCGACAACAGATATGCTCTACGAAATAGCAAAGGCATATCAGGTGTCGGTTGACTGGATTTTGGGAATTAGCCCGCAAAAGGAAATCGACGGTATTGTCCTTGAAAAGCTGACCTATGAACAGATTACACGAATTGTGGATGCACTAATTCAAAACAAGAACTTTTCCGTTCCTAATCTCGCAGAGCTTGCCCCTAACGAGGTTGAATATGAGGAAGATGAAAATGGAGATAGCGTGCCAACCACACCCGAACCGCAGTATGATTCTGACTACATAAAAGTGAATGACCGTCTGTTGTCATACCTTCTCCGAAGAAGATATAAAATCCAACTCACCGGTGAAGATATGCTTGAAATGTGGAAAGAAAACAAGCTGCCCAACTTTATGGGCCTGAAGCTTCTAAACTATAACGGAAGCGTGGAGGAAACCATTGATACCCGCAGTTGGTCGTCATTTGGCGACGCAGAATGGGTAGAATTGATAAACGAACTGTCGACACTGACAGAAGCCGAATTACAGGAAATCATCAGAAAATCGAAGGAAAAGGATGGGACAAACGATGGCTGAAAATAATACCGCCGATATCGGATTTGAGAAAGAAATATGGGATGCCGCCTGCGTTCTCCGGGGCAATATGGATGCCTCTGAATACAAGAATGTGATACTCGGACTGATTTTTCTAAAATACATTTCCGATAGTTTTGAAGCAAGATATCAAGAATTGGTGAGCGAAGGAGACGGCTTCGAGGAAGACCGCGACGAATACACTTATTCCAATATCTTTTTTGTTCCATCCGGTGCCCGCTGGAAGGACATTGCAGCAAAAGCGCATGAGCCTGAGATTGGCAAGGTCATTGATGATGCAATGATCGCCATTGAAACAGAGAACAAGAAGCTAAAAGGAATCCTCCCCAAAAACTTCGCTCGCCCGGAGCTGGACAAGCGTAGACTTGGAGAGGTCGTGGATCTGTTTACCAATGTAAAGATGACGGAAGGAACGGATGAAAAAGACCTTCTCGGCCGCACTTACGAATACTGTCTCCGCCAGTTTGCTGCACAGGAAGGCAAAAACGCAGGACAGTTCTATACACCGTCCTGCATTGTTCGTACAATTGTTGAAATACTTCAGCCTTTTGATGGACGTGTATATGACCCCTGCTGCGGCGCTGGTGGAATGTTTGTCCAATCGGCGGTGTTTATCAAGAATCATCAGGGTAATATTAATGACATTTCCGTATATGGCCAGGAATCGAACCCGACTACGTGGAAGATGGCAAAAATGAACCTTGCAATCCGTGGCATTGACTGCAACCTGGGCGAAATACCAGAGGACACCTTCCTCAATGATCAGCACCCCACTATGCGGGCAAACTATGTCATGGCAAATCCGCCGTTCAACCTCACACCTTGGGGCGCAGATAAGCTGAAAGACGACCAGCGTTGGAAATTCGGCACGCCGCCTGCAGGCAATGCCAACTTTGCATGGATTCAGCACATGATCTGGCATCTTGCCCCGGATGGAAAAATCGGTCTGGTGCTGGCAAATGGTGCGCTTTCCTCCCAAAGCGGTGGTGAAGGTGATATCCGTAAAAATATCATTGAGGCCGATTTGGTTGACTGTATCATTGCCTTGCCTACCCAGCTTTTCTATACGACCCAGATCCCTGTTTCCCTTTGGTTCATCTCCAAAGATAAAAAGTGCAAGGGAAAGACCCTGTTTATTGATGCGCGCAATATGGGAACAATGGTCACCCGTAGTTTGCGTGAGTTGACAGATGGTAGTGTTGACCCCGAAAAGAACGATATTGGCAAGTTGGCGGATACCTACAAGGCATACACAGAAGGCACCTTAGAAGATATAAAGGGTTTCTGTGCTGTAGTTGAAACGGCTGAAATTGCTAAGCAGGACTATATCCTGACCCCAGGCCGCTATGTCGGCATTGAGGAACAAGAGGATGATGGCGAGCCCTTCGAGGAGAAGATGGCCCGCCTAACCTCTGAGTTGTCCGGGATGTTCACCAAGTCCCATGAATTGGAGGAAGAAATCCGTAGGAAGTTGGGAGCGATTGGGTATGAAATCTGAGCTGCCGACGATCAGCGAATACCGCTAAGGAAACTAATATGAAAAATTCTCATAGGAAATTTATAGGATAAGGAGGGCGACAGGATGAGCGAATGGAAACAATGCACCTTGGCAGACCTCGGCGAAATTGTCGGAGGTGCAACGCCGTCAACAAAAAATGATGACTACTACGGTGGCGATATTGCATGGATAACGCCCAAAGACTTGTCAACCTTTCACGGGCGGTTCATCAGTCACGGGGAACGCAATATTACTGCCGAGGGCCTGAAAAATAGCTCTGCGCGACTCATGCCGCCTCATAGCGTCTTGTTCACATCCCGCGCTCCGATTGGTTATGTGGCAATTGCTGAGAATGAGGTCTGCACGAATCAAGGGTTCAAGAGCATTGTGCCAAATTCAGATACTGACTATCTGTTTCTGTATTACCTCTTGGTTCATAACCGTGAGCGCATTGAAAATATGGGAAGCGGAACAACATTCAAAGAGGTTTCAGGGGCGGTAATGAAGCAGATTTCTGTTTCTGTGCCAACCGATATTGAGGAGCAAAAATCTATATCAGCCATTCTCGGTGCGCTCGATGATAAAATTGAGAACAACACGAAGATAAATCATCATTTAGAGCAGATGGCGCAAGTCATTTTCAAAAGCTGGTTTGTGGACTTTGAGCCGTGGGGTGGTATAATGCCGAGGGATTGGCGAGAAGCACCACTGGGACAGTTTGTCGAGATAAAGCGTGGTGGTTCTCCACGACCCATTCAAGAATACCTGTCCGACACAGGATATCGTTGGCTAAAGATTTCCGATGTTACGAGTTTACAAACTCCGTTTGTTCTACAAATCAAGGAACACATCAAGGAATCAGGAATTCGGAAGACGGTATTCCGTAAGGCAGGTACGCTGGTACTCTCAAATAGTGCAACACCCGGCATCCCAAAAATTCTGGGAATCGACACCTGTATTCATGATGGCTGGCTGTACTTTCCGAAATCCATGTTCTCAAACGAATTCCTGTATTTATTTTTCCAGCATATACGCAAAGACTTGGTGGCATTGGGAAACGGAAGTGTTTTTACAAATCTGAAAACGGACATATTGAAAACATTCCCAGTTGTATATCCCGGAGATGAGGTCTTAGCGCGGTTTGATGATATCGTTATGCCGATTTTTAAAGGTATGGAAGAAGCAACAAGAGAATCGCTTGCACTTTCAACACTTCGCGACACTCTTTTACCCAAGCTAATGTCCGGCGAACTCTCCGTTGCCGACTACGCCGCTAAATGATGATTTACCACTCCACCACCTGCGAGAATAACATGAACCCCAACCATAGAGGAGGAATGACAGATGTTTTCATTCACCGAAGCCAGTTATGAAAAATCTATAATTGAATTACTAGAAGGGCTCGGGTATACCCATCTCTATGGCCCTGATGTCGATCGTGATGTCCGCAACCCGCTAATGGTGGATGAAGTACGTCTGTCGTTGGAGCGAATCAACCCGAATGCTTCTTCTGTGGCTATAGAGGAAGCTTTATATAAAATCAGAAATTATGAAGCCGGTTCCCTTGTTTCAAAAAACGAAGTGTTCACCGATTATCTGCAAAACGGTGTCTCCGTTTCTTATCAGGATAAGGGAGAAACCAGAAGCATTATTCTTTATTTGGTGGATTTCGGCGACCCGTCCAACAATAACTTTGTGGTAGCCAATCAATGGACGATTGAAGAATACGAAACCAAGCGTCCAGATGTAGTGATCTTCCTAAACGGCATCCCTGTTGTTGTAATGGAGTTAAAGTCCCCTAAGGAGGACTCGGTCACCATTGAGGATGCCTATCTCCAAATCCGCAACTATATGAAGTCCATTGAAAGTTTCTTTATTTACAATGCTTTCTGCGTCATCAGTGATCAATCACAGACCAAAGCAGGAACCATTACGGCAGACATTGATCGTTACATGGAGTGGAAAACCGTAGACGGTAATTATGAAGAAACGCGCTATGCGGATTTCACCACCCTTCTTAAGGGGATGTTTACGAAGCACCGTTTCCTGGATATTCTTCATAATTTTATTTGCTTTTCTAAGGAATCAGGCGGAAGTGCAAAAATACTGGCAGCATACCACCAGTACTTCGCCGTAAAGAAGGCCATTGAATCTACCACAAAAGCAAGCAGCGTCGGCGGAGACGGCCGAGGCGGTGTATTCTGGCATACTCAGGGTAGCGGAAAGTCTTTATCGATGGTGTTCTATGCAAAAGGATTGCAAACGGCTTTAAGCAGCCCGACCATAGTCGTAATTACGGACAGAAACGACCTAGACGACCAGTTGTTTGCTCAGTTTTCCAAGTGCAAGGATTTTCTGCGCCAGACACCAATTCAAGCTGAAAAGCGCAAGCTCTCAGAGGATGAAGTCAAGAATGGCACTAACACCATCGGCCTAATGAACTGGCTTGATGGAAGAGAAGCAAACGGAATCATTTTTGCCACAATGCAAAAGTTTGAAGAGGGCGACGAGCCGTTATCTAGGCGTAGAAATATCGTTGTTATGGCTGACGAAGCGCATCGCAGCCAATATGGTTTTGAAGAAAAAGTCAACGCCAAAACCGGCAAGCTGACGATTGGAAATGCCCGCCGCGTTCATGATGCGCTACCAAATGCAACCTATATTGGTTTTACAGGAACTCCAATTGCATTGGAAGACCGCAACACCCTTGAAGTGTTCGGCGATTACATAGATATCTACGATATGACACAGGCCGTATCAGATGGTGCCACACGCCCCATTTACTACGAAAGCCGCGTCATAAAGCTGGGGCTGGACGAGCCCACTCTGAAAAAGATCGATGCGCTCTATGAGAGCATCAAAGATAATGCCAACGAGGTAGACATCGAGAACAGCAAGCACGAATTGTCCCATATGGACAGTGTTCTCGGTACTCCGACGGTAATCAGTTCCTTATGTGCAGATATCATCGAACACTACGAAACGAACCGTCAATATGAGCAAACGGGAAAAGCAATGATTGTTGCTTACTCTCGCTCTATTGCCATTAAGATTTACGAGCGATTACTGGAACTTCGTCCAGAGTGGGTGGATAAAGTCAAAGTGGTAATGACCGGTAGCAACAAGGACCCGGACGAATGGAAGAAAAAATACACGGGTAACAAAGCCTATCGTGAAGGCCTCGCTCGCGAATTCAAGGATAACAATAGCCCATTTAAAATTGCTATCGTCATTGATATGTGGCTGACCGGCTTCGACGTTCCGTCCATGTCTACCATGTATGTGTTCAAGCCCATGAAAGGCCACAACCTAATGCAGGCGATCGCCCGTGTTAACCGCGTCTTTAAGGACAAAGAAGGCGGCTTGATTGTAGATTACATTGGAATTGCATCTGCGTTGAAGGCCGCAATGCGGCAGTACACTGACCAAGACCGCAAGAACTACGGTGATATGGACATTGCCAAGACAGCATATAAGAAATTCCAGGAAAAGCTGGAGGTTTGCCGTAGCCTATTCCACGGGTTTGATTATTCCGCTTTTCTCTCAACCGACAGCGACTTGACCAGAGCGACTCTTATTACCGGAGGCGTGAACTTTTTCTCATCGCCCGTATTGGAGGAGGAAAAGAAAGAGTATCTAACAGAGTCATATATGTTGCGTCAGGCGTTCTCTCTTTCGAAGAGTCTCGCGTCACCAAACGAACGGCGCGAGGAAGCATATTTTGAGACAGTCCGTTCTGTCCTGATGAAAATTGAACATCCGGGCGCGATTTCTCTCAAGGAAATCAACGCGCAGGTCAATGAACTTTTGAAACAGAGCGTTCAGAGTGAAGGCGTAATCAATTTGTTCACGGACGTTGATAAGGAGTTCAATCTGTTCAACACGGCATTTATGGAAGAAATTTCGAAGATGCCAGAGAAGAATCTGTCGATTGAGCTCTTGAAAAAGCTAATCGCCGAACAGGTCAGAATCTACAAACGAACAAATATCGTAAAATCACAGCAGTTCTCTGAGATGCTCGATAAAATTGTAAAGTCCTATCTCAATGGGCTTCTGTCGAACGAGCAAGTGATATCGGAACTGATGAAGATGGCGCAGGATATCGCCAATGCACATCAGAATGGCAATGCGATGGGATTATCCGACGAAGAGCTTGCCTTCTATGATGCGCTGACGCAACCCAGAGCTGTTAAAGATGTTTATTCGAATGACCAACTAATAGCCATTACCAAAGAACTTACTGAAGAGCTGCGCAAGTCTCGAACGGTTGACTGGGAAAAGAAAGAGTCTGCCCGCGCCGGTATGCGTCGTATGGTCAAGCGTCTGCTCAAAAAATACAAGTATCCGCCGGAAGGCATGGAAGATGCCGTCCAAACCGTGATCAATCAGTGTGAGATGTGGTCGGGAAATCAGTAAGCACCCAGTAGCTTTAAAGTGGTTAATGCAGGTGCGCAAATACGCTGGAAGAGCAATATCTACGGAATGATTTGAAAGGGGCCGGCATCATGCTGACATTGAAGGAACTAACAGAGCGGATTGAAACCGTGAAATCGTTATACCCCCATGACGCAAAAGAACTGTCCGATGCGCTGGGACTGCTTTCATTGGCTTTGGACGGCTTATACGAAAGTACAACAAAATCTGTGCATGAGCTCATGGAAAAACGTCGTCCTAGTGAATGCCAAACTGTCCTTCTCTTTCAGCAGGATGTTATTGATTTGCAGGAGAAGGTAGACGAGTACTCGGATGCACTTTTGGATGAAAAAGAACAAGCTGAAGATATTGATGAAATGGTTACAGATGAAGAAGTTGAAAAACGCCAACTTCCTGATTACGCAAAATATCAAGTGGATTCGGCTGTTCCGCACAGCCTCAATGATGATTATACATACACCAAGGCCTGCGGTTTTACAATCAATGGCAACTACTACGACGCGAAAAACATGAGGGATATTCTTGTTCAGACCTGTGGCATCTTGGCTGAAACGGACCTGCAAAAAATGGATTCTCTTGTAGATGACCCCACGATGAAGGGTCGTAAGGTTATCTATTTGGGACGGAAATATGTTGTTGAGGACAAGGTTCCAAAAAATGAGCAGATTCCCGGCACTGATCTCTATGTGTGGACAAATCTGAGCTGTAACAGCATCCGGAATTTAATTAGAAAGATACTCCAAAAGTACGGATATAAAAGGGATAGCTTTCAAATCTATCTGCGTGCAGACTATTCCGACCTGCACAGAGGGGACGTGCTACCAGATAGGTGCTCGGTTCCGGAGGACGAAGAGAAAATTGGCAAACTGGTAAAGAAGACGATGCAGCAGCTATCAGACAGCAATCACAAATTTTCCAGTAATGAGTTGCTCGCCATGCAATCAGCGCAGTGGTGCAAGAACACATTAGGGCTTTATGAGGTGATGCTCAAAAAATACAACCCTGAACTAGATATCACTTCACAGATTACTATCAGCGGATATCCTCGTTTCTGGAAAGATTTGTTTGTCTTTAACGGAGAAAAGTATTTTGTGACCAGCCAATGGTATGAGAGACATAGAGCCGCCTTCGTAGAATGGGCAAAGCAATTCGATTGTAATCAGCACGAATAAGACCACCATTTACTCAATTTGTTTTGTCTCTTAATGTAAGGAGAACATATATAGGAGGGCACAAGCATGGCCTATGAAACGCCAATTACCATTGCAGAAGTGATGAAGAATATATCAGCAGACAGATATGTCCTTCCCTCTATTCAAAGAGAATACGTATGGGATACGGATCAGATCGAAACCTTATTTGATTCGCTCATGCGCAACTACCCGATAGGGACATTTCTGTTTTGGGAAATAAATAAGGAGCACGTTAACGACTATGATTTCTATGGATTTATCCGCAATTACCACGAAAAGAAATCTGTACATAATAAGAAAATCAATCTTAAGGGATCTGATGGTGTGACTGCCATACTTGACGGGCAGCAAAACGCAATTATTCTATTGGACTTGCTCGCATAGTCATTAGCTGGTGTAAATGTTACTTCATAATAGATTTTTTGATTCACAAAAAATGGTTTAATTTTCTGAATATAATATTTTTCTCCACCGCTAGCGCCTCTTGTATCATACTGACACACCTTATTGATGACGTTATAAAGTTTAGAAAGCGCATTTATGGCAAAACGGGATTGTTCGCGCGTGTACTGAAATTCTTCAGAATAACTGATGTTGTCGCTCACAAAAATAGAGACATCTCCATCTTCCTGCATATCAAGAATTTTCCCGACCTCAAACCAGTATGTGTTCTGATCGTTTTGCACTTCCTTTTCCGAAAGAAATCTAAAATCAAACTCATTGTCGCTTTCTTCGGGGGAAGATAAAAGGTTTAGATACAGTTTTCTGACCGGATATGCGTTTTCGTTATTTCTCGAAAGGTATTTCAGCTTATATGCGTGTCTGGTATGAATGCGCGAGCAACGCTAAACCAATTGCCAAAACGAATGGAACTTATTTGGTATGTATCACCTACCAAAAGAAGGAGTTGGTAATTATCCCTAGAAAGTATTCTTCGCATATCCTCGTTACTGACGGTACTACTTTCATCTATCACAAGCAAATCGTATTCTGTGCTCATATCTCTCCGAAGATATTTAGCTATAGTTGAAAATGTGCAATTTGCAGCTGTTACTCGTCGTTTAAGGTTATCTACAGCTGGGTTCGTTTGTGCAAGAAATAGTTTTCTTTTATCTGCAAAAAAATGAGCAGTGTGATCGATGAGAGTTGATTTTCCTGTTCCCGCAGAGCCATAAATAAGTGCAACTTTTGAATGCGAGTACATCTGCATTAAAGCATTTTTCTTCTCTTCACAGTCCACCCCAGAGTTTGTCCCATTAATCCATTCATAGATGAACAAAGAATGAGCCGCCTGTACGAGAAATTTATACTCGAATACTACATCAAAGAGTATCCAACATTGAATGTAAGCGCGTCGCAAATTCCGTGTGCGCTGGATGATGGAATTGGAACGATGCTGCCGGTTATGCAAAGCGACATTACTCTGGCACAGGGAGCAAAGGTTCTCATCATAGACGCGAAGTATTACACGCACACCACGCAGGTTCAATTTGATGCGCATACTCTGCATTCGAACAATTTATATCAGATTTTTACCTATGTAAAAAACAAAGACACACAGTTTGGCGATAAACCGCATGAGGTCTCTGGAATGCTCTTATATGCGCGAACAGACGAAACAATACAGCCTGATGGCGTTTACCAAATGAGCGGAAACAAGATTAGTGTCAAAACGCTGGATCTGAACTGTGATTTTAAGAGCATTGCAGTACAGCTCAATGCCATAGCAGAAGAACATTTCAGTGTCGAAGTTGTGTAATCAGATAAAGAAAGGCGGTGAGTATATGCCATCAAACCCAGACATTCATACATTTGCGGTTAAGTGGTTCGATGTGTTTCGTAACACAAAGGCCGTTATTGAAGATGTTGAAACTACGGCATTTTCAGATGAATGTTTTGCTCTCGGTTTTGAAATGGACTGCGGGAAATCATTTGAAAATGCATATCCAGAGGTCAAGGCTTTTGCTGATTATCGAGAATTAGATAAAATTGTTGATGGCATTACCGATATTCCGCTTCTTGGCGCGGCTATTTTTTCTAAATGGAGATATTTCACACATTGGGGGGGTCCCGGCGAGGACATTCTTTCTTTTGAAAACCGTTCATGGTTTATTACTGCCCTCGGGCGGCTGGAACGATTAGCATCTGATAATGAAGAAACCGCCTTAGTCTGCGGTGAAAGGCTCGGAGTGAGATACATATGAACGATGAAATGATAGAACTTAAATGTGAATTACTTCCCTATGACAATTTTGCGGGAATGGATAAATTTGATTTTGATAGAACCATTTATGACTTGAACAGTCAGATTGATTTATTATCAAGTCAAGCAGATAATCTGGATTACATCGTAGCCATTGCCAGTGGCATTGCCTGTGGTATGCTTGACATCCTTTGGGTAGGAGACTTTGACTTAGCGCATGGGCGTAATATTGCCAATGATAAGGTGGACTCTTTCGTTAAGAAGACCGCTGAAATGCTGGAAGGCGAGAAGTTTGATGATGTGAAATCCGCTGTAAAGGCATTGGAAAAGCGATTTCCCATACCGAGTGATGGTAACACACCCGAATTTGGCGGAGGTTTACAACACCATCTTCGCGACTTTGCCCATCACCCAACAATTGTTGGCTTGGCTTTCTCTTTGCTGACACAATTTACAGAAAAGTCTTACGGAACGGATGTCAATGGCTTATTTTTTATTGTGGATGTGCCAGAAAAGAGCAAACCGTTTATCGGGAAAGATGTACCGCAAAAAATATTAATGGGAACAATCACATGGTTTTTCCATCTTGTCAGTGATATAGCTGGTTCAAGCAGTACTGCGGGTGTCACAGGCGGAACTGGCATTCCAGGGCCTTTGCTATCTCTGGCAAAGGAAATCTCAGCGATTCCGTTTTTTAAGAATGTTAAAGTGGGCGATGAGACATCGTTATCACAATTCCTTTCAAAACTGTTTAACGGTACTCTTATGATGCAACGCGATGAGAATGGACAAATTATTAAAGATTCAGTCGTTAAATTTGACTTGCGTGGTGAACTTGGCGTGGCAGTGGAACTGTGTAAGCAAGCAGTTCCTGTTGTTGCAAATGAGTGTATTGTTCGAGGATTCTATTTCATACGCCGGCTTGCTATGGCCATGAAAGAAAACGATGTTAAATGCATTGCTGATATGAAGACGATTGAATGGAAAGCCATAAAACCCACAAATGACCCGACAATCGCTCGTATGCTTACTATTTCAACCGGGGTGTTTACTGCGCTTGATATTGGTGAGGCGGTTGCAACACAGAAGTATTGGGTATCCATCAATTATATAGGCATCGGCCGATTTGTCGTTGCAATAGGTGCCGATGTGAGTTGGGGGCTTAAAGCACGAGAAGTCAAAAAGGTCAGAGAAGTATTTGAGAATATGAAGCGTCAGACTTTCAAAAAAGCTGATGCCGATGTATACAGAAGAATAGGAAACGATATGAATGCTGAAATAGATAAACTCGGTCTTACATTAGAACAGACAGAAATTCTTTATAACATTGAATACTACAAGACGCTTCACGATATTGAAACCACAAATATTCCGATAGTGGGTGACGACGTTAAGGAATTGAAGTCGGCTTGGCTTCAGGAATGGACAAAGTTCATTACTGAGGGATTTGAAAGCTTTACTCAGGTGAAAGGAGCAGAAATTCACTGGTACAGCAGCGAGGAACTGCAACAGCACATTGAGGAACAAAAACCGCAAGGAACATGGTTTAGGTTGATTCTCCTCGAAGCAATGCTGTTTGACCCATATTATCCGCTTGGTATTGAGAAGGACAAAAAGGGCAACGATGTGCCGTGCAAGAAATACAATTATCTCAACAATCCCATTAACGGATTCAAAAAATCTGAGGGCGACCGCTTCCTCAACGACCAGTTCACGGGAAAATATTGTGAACTTGGTTATGTAAAGAGACTACGCAAGTCCTACGAAAAGCGAATGAACGAACTGAACGAGGTGTTAAAAACTGTCATCACTTCGTTGTCTATCACTGCACTTATTGCAATTGTTGTTGTTGCAACCGCAGGAGCGTTTGCCGGACCGATAGCAGTTGCACTGGTAGGCTCAAATTTTGCTGGACTCAGTGGTGCTGCTTTGACAAGTGCTTGCCTTGCTTACCTTGGCGGTGGTGCAATTGCCGTAGGCGGTGCAGGAATGCTTGGCGGCACAATTGCCATTGTTGGCGGCGGTGCGGCACTTGGCATTGGTGTAGGCGCGGGAGTTGGTGGCGCTGTTGGCGCAGCCGGACTCATGGGAAAGAAAAACACGATTATGCAATCTGCTAAATTGCTTACGTCTGTTCGAGAAATATTCCTTAATGACGAACACGATGTAGAATTCTCCAATACTGTGTATGAGCAATATCTTCAGAACATCACCGATATTGAAAAAGGTCTCGTTGAACTGCGTTTGAAAAAGGATGTTGCAAGCGGTAAAGAGAAAAAAGCAATTGCTGAAACCATAAAAAAAGCGGAAGAATCAGTTGATGCAATGAAGATTGCTCGTAAAAGTATGCTTAAGTACAACAGTTCCTTTGAGGAAGGATTAAAGCTACAGAAATAACTTTCATTTCAACCCGTGCAGAACGGCAGAAACCTGCGCAGAACGATTTATACCCTCGCAGAACTTTTCCTCTGAAAATCTGCACCCTGTATCAATATTATCAGCCTTTGCCATCCGGACCCCGAAAGCTGTTGCTTTCGGGGTCTTGTTGTTATCTGTTGCCATTATTATACGATGGTTTGCTGCTGTCAGCAAGAATATTGCTGCTCTTTGTCTGCGGCTGCGGCGGTTACTTCCGTTTCTTTTCCAGCGCTTGCACGATGGCACCTGCCGTCACATCCTGTGCGCCTGCATCCAGATGGGCGTAGATGTCCGCTGTGGTGGAATAGTTCGCGTGTCCCAGCCAAAGCTGGATCAGCTTCATGTCCACGCCCTGTGCGACCAGCAGACTGGCGCAGGTATGGCGGAGATCAGCCGCTGTCAAGCAAAGACTAAAAAATAACCTTATTTTGTGTCTGACATTGGATATTAGGATACTCGTCCAGATAATTCAGAGAAATATCCAGCCTGCCGTCCGGCCAGATTGTTACACGCTCAAGCAGGTCAGACGCGATCTCGTTTGTCAGTTCGTCCAGTTCCGTGTATTTTCCATAGCTCTCAACAAAAAGATTGTGCTGCGACTTTGCTTTGAAAATGCGTTGTTCTATGGATTCTATTTTTTCGGAGATTGCTTTAAGGTGCTGCCGTAAGGCGGCTTTTTTTGTTATGTATATATCCCGGTTCAGTTTTCCATCCACAAAAGCCTCATACAATCCCCGGTTCTGTTCTGTGATCCGTTCCTGCAACACCTGAAGATTGCGAAGCTCTGCCCGCATGGATAAAACACACGATTCTTGCTGTTTCCGGCGAGCTTCCATAATGCGGCCCGCTTCCACTGCGCACTGGGCCTGCATCCGTATGGCCTCTGTCACTGCGTCCAGTATTTCGCTCTCAAATATTTTGTCACGGCAGCATCCCGCGTCAGGTAAGCTGGTTGGGGTATCACAGCGGTAATAAGGAGCCTTTTTCGCTCTCCGGACAATTGCCATTCCGCAGATACCACAATACACTTTTCGATGCAGCGGATAATCCTGTTTGACATGTCCGCTTGTCTGCCTGAACTCACCGCCAAGTTGTTCCTGCGCTTTCAGAAACAGCTCTTTTGATACGATGGGGTCATGGCGGTCATCCACGACAATCCAATCATCCGGCTTGGCTTTCACCTGCCGGTGGACACCGATCTGATCGCGGACGCGCTTGCCGTAAACAAAACTCCCGATATATTGCCGGTCACGTATAATCCAGGAAACCATTTTCCGGCTCCAAAAATTTTTGCCCGACCAGTTCGCGTGCGCGCTGGAAGTACCGGCCTTGTTTGCTGATGGCGTGGGGGCGTGTTCCGCATTGAGAACCTGCGCGACCTTCGCCGTTGAGTTTCCTTCCGTGACCATACAGAAGATTCGCTTTACAACGTCTGCTGCCTCCGAGTCTATCATGAGATGATGTCTGTCGCACGGGTCCTTGACATACCCATACGGGGCAACCGGGTTGATGTACACGCCGCGCTCCGCCAGATTCTTCTTTGCGCTTCGAACCTTTCTGGAAAGGTCGCGGCTGTACAGATCATAAATCAAGGTACGGAATGATGTATCCAAGCTGTCAAGGTCGCCCTTGCGCTGGCTGTCAAATTTGTCGTTAACAGAGATGAAGCGGACGCCGAGAAATGGAAACACGCGGGAAATATAATTGCCGACCGTGATGTAATCCCTTCCAAATCGGGATAGGTCTTTCACAACGATACATTGAACGCTGCCGTTCCGCGCCGCCTCAATCAGACGTTTCACGCCGGGCCGGTCAAAATTCTTGCCACTGTAGCCGTCGTCGCAGAACTCCATGATTTCAGCGCCGCAAAGCTCCGGAGAGGTGCGGATATAATCGACAAGCATACCCCGTTGATTGGTGATGCTCTCAGATTCCAGCTTGTCACTGCTTGACAGGTCGCCGTCCTCAAGAGACAACCGTATATAAATTGCAATCGTCATACCGCCGCCGCCCCCGTAAAGCGCGTCAGCGCCTCAAATTCGTCCTGATAGTTAAACCTGATATGCAGTTCGCTGTTATCGCTGACCTCAATTCTTGCAATCAGGGCATGGATCAGTTCTTCCGATAAGCCCTCAATGCTCTGAAATTTTCGTATTTCCGTAAACATGGGATTGACCGGGGAGTACCGTTCCAGCTCCTTACGCTGTCGTTTGAGGGTGTCCAGATGTTCCGCACATTCATCGCAAAGTGCCCGATAATTACCCTTCATTGCGGTATATTCCTGACGGGTCACGATACCGTCCACAAGGCTCTGATACAGGCCGTCGTACAGCGCCTGACTGCGCGTAAGCTCGCGTTCCGCCGCCGTAATCTGTGATTCCAGTGTATGCTTTCTGTCTGCGGATTCCGCTTCCCATATCGCCTTGACGCGCTTTTCCAGATCGGTCACAGCGTCAATGTGACGGCGTATGGCTGTTCCGACAACTTCCAACAGTTCGCGTTCCTTCAGGTTCTTTTGAGAACACGCGGAGGGCTTATTCAAAGCGGTCAGGCAAATATAGCTGTAGTAATATACCTTTTTATCCTGCCAGTTGGAATAGACCTGACGGCGGGACAGAGCCTTACCGCAGTCCGCGCAGTAGACAAGCCTCCGGAACATATTGGGCGTTTTTATGCCGCCGATGTTTTCCAGCGAGGCAAAGTATGCTTCCGAACGCTCTTTTGAAAGCACCTGCGCGGATTGGAAAGTCTGTTCGTCAATGATCGCCTCATGCGTGTTTTTAGTGATCCGCCATTCGTCAGACGGCGCGTACCGCTCCTTTCGGGCCTGCTTGTAAGACTGCTGTGTCCGCTTACCTTGCACCAGATGGCCGAGATAAACCTCATTTTGCAGGATTTCCTTAACATTCCAAGGTGTCCAGAGCGTATCGCGGTATTTTTCATTCCGCGAGAGGCCGACATGATAAAGGTACGCGGACGGGGACAGAACGCCACGTTTGTTGAGTTGCCGCACGATGCCGGTATAGCCCATGCCTGTCAGCCGCAGCGCGAATATTTCCCGTACAATCGGCGCTGTTTCCGCGTTAATATCAAGGTGATGCCGGTCAGTCTCACTTTTTCTATACCCGTAAGGTGCCCATACGCCGATGAACTCGCCGCGCTTTTCCTTGGAGGCGATGGCGCTGGATATTTTCTGTGAGATATCCCGGCTGTACGTCTCGTTCATCAGGTTTTTCAGCGGAACGATAAAGCCGTATTCATTCCGCTCGGCGGTCAGGGTATCGAAATTATCGTTTATGGCGATGAACCGCACGTTCAGGAACGGGAAAATGCGCTCCAGATAATTACCGGTTTCCTTATAATTCCGCCCAAAACGGGATAAATCCTTAACCACGATGCAGTCGATCTCACCGCGCCGGACACGTTCCATAAGCTTTTCAAACTCCGGACGCTCAAAGTCGGTGCCGGTATGTCCGTTGTCGCACCACAAGCCCACTAGAGTAAGTGCCTTGACATTTTCAATGTATTGGGTTATAAATTGCTTTTGGCTTTCCAGCGTGTCCGCCCCCGGCCTGCCACCGTCCTCCACGGAGAGCCGGACATAACCTGCCGTGCGATAGGTTTTTTCTGTGGGCGTCGGAGCAGCGGCCTCCGGTCGGATTGGGCTGACCTTGCGTTTTGTCCGTGCCATTTATACCGCCTCCTTTGCCGCACGGCTGAGAATATCAAGCTGCCATTCAAATTCATCCTGCCAGCGATACTCGTGCAGTTCCGGATGCGCTTTTAGATAATCGCGCAAAAGCTCGCGCTGGCCCGTGATGCTGTTCGATTCTTCTTTATCCCCATCCTCGCGGGATAGGCGAAGATACAGCGTCGCGTTCCAAGTTTGGATGATTTCGTTATTCATGGATACCACTCCTTTGTCCATCGTTTTCATTACCCGGACAGGAGGGCGTCGATTTAGTCCTGACTGTATTTTATTGAATTGTGCCGTTCCTGTCGAGGATGTCACACTTTCGAGGCAATATATGAGGCCAGCCTGTCTTCCAGCGTAACGCCAGTATCCGCAAAACTGACCTTGACCACATATCTCCCGTGGCGGTAGCAGTAGGGGTTTCCAATCTGCCGAATGAAGTCCGCGATCCGTTCCTCTTTGGGAAGCGAAGCGTCAATTCTGACGCTTTCAATATCCCGCAGGCTTTCCCGGTCAACGGTCCGGGGATCAATGCTTTTCATCTGTTCCAATGATAATGCGCTCATAAACAAACGCTCCCTCCATGTATTTTTTCTCAAGATCACAACAATAGGCTGACGGCGATGATAGTTGTGTTGCCACATGGCGCGAAACCGTGCCGTCAGCCCATGACTTCTGATTTTGAGATTGCTTCACCGTATTTGCCACGCGCCCCGGTGTTGGGGATATTGCAAAAGGCCGCTACTGGCGTAGCTGTCGCAGCTCTGCGATACCGCTGCTTGTCGGGCTGGCGAATATCGAAGGGTTCCCCCTCAAGTCTATGGGAGATCGTGAGAGCGTATCATTATCCCCCGCGCTGTCATCGCGCCCGGTGTGCCGAACCGGGTCTAAGGCTAAACGCTTCTCGCTCGGACAGCTTGTACCGGATCACCTCCTGAAGCTGTCGTCTTGGCGGCGCGCCTTATGTCGCTGGCCTTTCGGCCACGCGGGTTTTGTGCCTGCAATATGTATATTCAGTTTTCAAACTACATTTAAGAGCGAAAAAGCATCTCTCAATAACCATGACATTTCTGGGGCAAAAGTATGGGACATCAAAAAATATTTTTTAAAAATTTTTCAACACCTTTTAACCCACGCCTGATAGATTCACATATAGTCGCTTTTCCAACGCCTTCCGCTCTTGCAATAGCGGCTTTACTCATGCCCAAAAAGTAATGGGCGTAGATACGTTTGGCCTGCTTGTCCGGCAAAGAGGCAATGGCGGCATGAAGCTGTTCATATGTAACCTTCCGCTCATAAATTTCGCAGGGCGAAAGGGAAGCAAAAAGAACGTCATGCTCAATTCCGTCATCTTTATCAAGGGAATACTCTGCTTTATACCGGTACATACGCCGTCTATAAGATCTTTCTTGCCGTTCAGCTTTAAGTAGGACATCCGCTATTTCATCGGATACATCAATGAATATATCTTCGTTATAGAAGGGATAATAATCCCGCAAATTGATTTTAGCCATAAACTTTTTTCCTCCGTTTTCTGAAAGATTGGTATTGAGTCAAAATTTCAGAAATGGAGGGCCACGGCAGCGAATTATCGAGTGCGTTGTATGAAATAACAAAAAACGTGGGCATTTTTGCACTTCAAATTGTCGCGCAAAAGGATTTTCTGTCGAATAGAAAACGGCAGCATTCTGCCCGTTATAGCAAAATGCTGCTTTTTGATGATATGTAATTATATGAAATCTGCTACATTTACATAGTTCGTCGTCTTTATTTTAGCCTCCAGACGAATTTTATACAGATAAACATGGCGAATCCTTTCCCTCTGCCATGGCTGTCATGAAAGGCTTTGCTTTCTGTAAAACCGTCTGGTTAAAAGTCTACGACGTGCAAAAGCCTACCCTCTTAAATGGAGGGCAGGCTTTTTGAATGACTTCTTGCAGCCAGACTATCATAGCACCATGGAAAGTGCCTTAGACCCTCGGCTTTGCGTCTCCATCTTTAGATGGATTTGCCTTTAACTATATTTTTTGCGTTAATACAAAACACACTTAGCAAGTTGCTTTATGGCATGATTTAACCGTTTACGTGCGCAGAATTATATACTTTAATTTTAAAGTACCGGTTATTCTCCGCACTCGTCGGCATGCTGATGTTCATGACAAATAGAACCCGTCGATTTCAGTTTGCCCTGAAGATAATTGTTGGCTGCTTTTTCAGCGTCCCCAGATGCTCCGACAATTACTTCTATTCCTTTTTCATTAAAAATATCTACGGCACCTCCGCCCATACCACCCGAAATAATTACGTTTACATCCTTATCATAAAGAAAGACGGGAAGAAAGCCGGGTTTGTGTCCCGGATTTGGAACAAATTGTTTATTAATAATCTGCTTGTTCTGCGCTTCGAAAATGGCAAAAGCCTCACAATGTCCAAAATGTTCCGTTACGTTTTTCCCTTCACATGCAACTGCGATTTTCATAGATTTTCTCCTTCTCGATTTTTTACTGAAACTAAATCATTTAAAATTCTTTCCCATATTAACCCAATTGCCTTGCCGGCCGGACTCTCGGGATAAGAGGCGATACTCTGACAATTATTTACCGCCTTTACAACTGTTTCATCATAGGGGATTCTGCCGACGACCGATACCAATAAACCATTACAATAGCTTTCGATTTCGTTGGCGGTATCGGCATTGACATCAAACTTGTTGATACATACGGCACAGGGAACGCCAAAGTGTTTTGAGGTTTCAATAATGCGCTTCATGTCGTGCATTCCCGAAATGGTCGGTTCTGCGACAATCAGAACAAAATCAACTCCATTAATCGAGGCGATGACAGGGCATCCGATTCCGGGTGATCCATCTATAATGGCAAGATCCGAATCAGAAGCCTCTTGTATCAATTGTTGCTTGACAGCTGTAACCAATTTGCCAGAAGCGCCGCTGCCCATTTTGAGCTGCGCTGTCGAAAACACTCTTTCGTCATTCTTGTAAAGCATCATATCGCCGGATATATGATCCAGCATAGTAATCGCTTGTACGGGGCAGATTTCTAAACAGACGCCGCAGCCTTCACACTCAAATTCACCGATAGAAAAGTCCTTTATCGCGCCAAAACTGCAATTTTCTTCGCACAGGCCACATCGGGTACACTTTTCCTGATCGATCACCGCTTTCCCAAAACCATAATAATCCGTTTTTGCCGGTTCAGATAACTGGGACATAACAAGATGAAGATTAGGGGCATCAACATCACAGTCGGCAAATGCTCTGCCCTTGCTCATTGTTATAAACGCGCTGGCTACAGTGGTTTTCCCCGTGCCACCTTTGCCGCTGAGAATTAAAAGCTGTTTCATTGCAGCGCCTCCTTTGCCACCTTATACAGGAGGGTTCGAAATAGCTCATGATATTGTCCACTTTCGCGCACAGCCACAAGTCCTTTGGAGTTAAGCCTGCCCAAATTTTCATCATAAGGAATTTCGGCAAGGATATTGATCTTATTTCCCCTGCAAAACTTTTCGGAAGGATTTTCTCCGGGCAGACATTTGTTGAGGACAACGCCGAACGGCTTGTTAAAGAGCTTCACAAGCTCATAGACCATTCCCAGATTATGAGCTCCGAACAGGGTCGGTTCGGCAACCAAGATACAGTAATCGGCCTCACGAATGCTTTCCATGACGATACATGAACTTCCGGGAGGACAGTCAATCACAACCGTATCCTTTTCCGGAAGCTTTTCCATAAGTTCTTTGATAATTGGCACACCGGATACCTCTCCAGTGTTCAGGCAGCCGGTAAGAACAGTTACATTATCTGAAACTCCCGTCTCAATCGTGCCGATTTCTCTTTGCTTTTTGCTGAGCGCTTTTTCCGGGCAGAAGAGTATACATCCTCCGCAGGAATGACAGACCTCATAAAAAATCATCAGTCTGTCCCGGAGCAAAGCCAGCGCGTTGTACTTACAAAAATCAACACATTTCCGGCAGCCTGTGCATTTGCTCATATCCGCTTCCGGCACTGTAACGGCGACAGATTGCTTTTCCGTTATTTCCGGTTTTAAAAACAGGTGCCCGTTGGGTTCCTCCACATCGCAATCCACATACACCGCTTTATCAGCGGCACAGGCAAGATTGACCGATACGAAGGTTTTTCCTGTTCCGCCTTTGCCACTGAGTACGGCGATTTTCATTCCTTGACACCCCCGTGGTTATGAAGACCCGGGTGAATTTCAGAGAGATGAGAGAGCCCTCCATTCTTAAGTTTTTCAATATTGTCAGTAACGGTGCCATCCTGAGCTTTATACATTGCGACTTTTGCGGCATTCAATACCTGCGCGGCGTTATCTCCGCAGCGGCAAGTGATGATTGCTTCGGCTCCATGATCGACAAGCATCTGCGCCGCTTTGATCCCCGCACCGCCTTGGCTTGCCGCGGCGGAATTGTCCAGAAATTCATGGTTCCCAGTTTCCGTATCATATAACGCATAATACGGAGTGCGCCCGAAAGAAGGGCAGATAGGAGCATCCAGGGATTTGCTTTCAACCGGTGCTGCTAATTTCATAATCATTTCTCCATTTCATTTAATTATTGTTTTCAGCTTTAACGAATCTGCGTTCAATCTCCCGCGCCGCTTCCGCCAAATAATCATTACTGAAGCGTTCAAACTCACCTTTGTCAGCAAGGCTTGCCATGGCTGGGTCAATCGGAATTCTTCCAAGAATATTCAACCCAAGTTCTTTTGCAGTTTCCTGAAGATTGCTTTCCCCAAAAATTTTTATTTCCTTGCCGCAGTCGGGGCATTTTACATAGCTCATATTTTCAACGACACCCAAAACAGGGATATTCATTTGATGTGCCATGTTATATGCCTTTTTCACGATCATGGATACAAGCTCCTGAGGGGACGTGACAATAACGATTCCATCCAAAGGAATAGACTGGAATACGGTAAGCGGCACATCCCCGGTTCCGGGTGGCAGATCGATAAACAGAAAATCGAGATCGCCCCATATGACATCCTTCCAGAACTGTTTGACGGCATTGGCAAGCATCGGCCCTCTCCAGATGACCGGCGCGTCATCCTGAGGAAGTAAAAGGTTGATTGACATGATGCGGATATCATTATGCGTTTTTTCCGGGAAAATTCCTAATTCATTTCCCTGCGCTTTCTGCGTGAGGCCAAACATTTTCGGGATGGACGGTCCTGTAATATCGGCGTCCAAAATTCCCGTATTGTAACCTTTCCTGTTGATCAGGACAGATAGCATAGCAGTGACAAGGGATTTCCCGACGCCGCCTTTACCACTGACCACACCAATCACTCTTTTTATCGTGTTCAGCTCATTGGTGGCTTCTAAAAAGCTCTTTGGATTCTTTTCGCATCCTTCACAGAATTCCTTGCTGCAAGTGCCGTCTGAACAGGCCTTGGTTTTCTCAGGCATGATATCTCAACTCCTAACTAATAAAAATATGTATTTGACACTCAGTCGTAATCTTTCATTATAAACTCATCATCATGAAACAAATCAGCCGCAATTTCAGTCATATTCATTTTTCCCCAATACGATAGTTTTTTATGTTCGCTATAGTATTTCATTGGAATTGGATGGGTTCCGACAACAACGTTTACTTTATATCGACTTTCGATAAATTCCTTAAACTCTTTTATATACGGACAGGGAGGATAACCAACGACAAATCCTGTTGCGAAATGAATTGTTTGGGCACCGTTTTTTATCATTTCTTCCGGCACATACTCAATGTTTCCACCAGGGCAGCCACCGCAGTTTGAATATCCAACCAGTTCAACTTCTTCCTCCGGAGTATAAATCGAAAAAGCACCTACTCGGTCTCTTAATGCTCTCAGACATTTCCCGCCCCCGCAGTTCTGATAGCGAGAGCAAATAATAATTCCTATTTTTTTCATATTTTGCAGTTCCTTAGATGAAATTGATTTTGGAAAAATCGATATTCCCCTCGGCATCCGTAATTCCTACATTAGCATGGACATATTCAATTTTCCCTATAAACATCTCATGAGAACCTGTGACAATGGAATCCACAACCGTACATTCAATATTTACAGGGCAATCCGGAAGGATAGGAGCATTTACTTTTTTGCCCTCCTGAAGCTTAACGTTCATTGCGGCCAGCTTGTCTCCGTCCCGCTTGCTGTGGCTTCCCATGTAATCAAATGTTTCCTCATAATCTTTATCTACAAGATTTACAACGAAACAGCCGGATTCCTTGATCAGCTTGTGAGAGTATCTTGAAGGAACAATACCGACCATGACCATGGGAGGATCGTAGCTGCAATTGCCACAATAGCCTACCGCAAGCACATTGTTTTCACCGTCCAGGCCCCGACAGGAGACGAGAACTTTGGGGGCAGGCTGAAGGCATGATTTCATTTTTGCCTCTTTCTTTTCTGTGACTGCGTTTGTCGTGCTCATAAAAACCTCCTAATTATTTGGCTTCCGCCTTTATAGTGTTCCATACCGGGGAAAAATCTCGTAAACGAGAAATAATCGCCGGCAGCTTTTCAAGTATATAATCAACGTCCTTTTCGGAATTATCTTCATTCAGTGAAAATCTAAGTGAACTATGTGCCTGTTGACTGGAAAGGCCCGTTGCCAGAAGGATGTGCGACGCTTCCTGCGAGCCGGATGAGCATGCAGAGCCGGAAGAGGCGCATATGCCGTTTTGGTCAAGCATCATAACCATGGATTCGCCTTCGACACCTTCGACGGCAAAAGAAGCGATACCGGGAAGTCTGTTTGCCGGATCGCCGGTCAGCCTGATGTGGGGAATTTTTATCACCCCGTTGATCAGCCTGTCTCGCAGGGCGGATACCTTTTTTATATTTTCCTTCATGTTTGATGCGGCTTCTTCCAGCGCTGCTCCAAGGCCAACGATTCCAGCTACGTTTTCCGTGCCGGATCTCAGATTATGCTCCTGACCACCGCCATGTATCATCGCAGGCAGATTGAGGCCTTTTTTAACATACAGCGCTCCGATGCCCTTTGGCCCCCTGAATTTGTGCCCTGCCAAAGAGAGCATATCGATATTCATTGCGCCAACATTGATCGGAATATGCCCCACCGCCTGTACCGCGTCGGTATGAAAGATAATACCATATTCTTTTGCTAACGCTCCTATTTCGGCTGTTGGTAAAATTGTACCAATTTCATTGTTGGCCGCCATAATTGAAATGAGAGACGTACCGTTCTTTATGAAAGATCGAAGCTCCTCAAGGGATATCTGACCATACATATCCACCCCCAGGTGGGTGATTTCATACCCCTGCACTTTCAGTGAATCAAGGGTATGTAGAACGGCGTGATGTTCAATGGCTGTGGAAATAATATGTTTACCATTATTTTGACCGTTCTTAGCCGCCGATTTGATTGCCCAGTTGTCGGCTTCCGTTCCGCCGCTCGTAAAGTAGATTTCCTCCGGAAGGGCGCCTATCGCGGACGCGACTTTTTCACGTGCATTCTGAATCGCGCGTTTTGCATTACGTCCAAAGGAATAACCCGATGATGGATTTCCATATTCCGTTGTTAAATAAGGCAGCATTGCTTCAAATGCCGCCCTTGACAACGCAGTCGTGGCTGCGTTGTCCGCATATACCATTTGATTCATTGCTCATTTGCTCCCTGATGTTCAGTCATTTTATTGCGATAGTTTTCAATTGCATTTTTGAGCGCGGTCGCGCCGAGAACAGAGCAATGAAGTTTGTTTTCGGGCAATCCACCGAGGGCTTCTGTTATATCGGCATCCGTTAGCTTCAGCGCCTCTTCCAGAGATTTCCCTTTTACAAGTTCAGTAGTCATACTACTTGTCGCGATAGCCGCAACACAACCAAACACCAGAAAGCTTATATCTTCAATGATATCATCTTTCACTTTGATATAGAGTGTAAGAGAGTCGCCGCAGCTCGGATCGCCGCACGTCCCCTCTGCATCAGCGTCAGGCATACTTCCGGCGTTTCTTGGGCACATAAAGCGCTCGATTACCTTGTCAGAGAACGATTCGCAGAACATTTCATTACTTCCTTTGCTGTTTGGTTTTTGCTTGTTTTTAAGTCGAATTATATTACCTCAGACAGGGCCAGCATTGCAATTCCCGTCATGACTCCCGCAACGATAAAGTATTGCCTACATACCAGTTTTTCCTTTAAAAAAATTCGTGATAACAATACGGAAAAAACGCTGTACGAAGCAATAAGAGGCGCGACAATAATGGCGTTTCTCGCCATTGCAAAAACATAAAAAAATTGCCCGTCCGTCTCAAAAACAGCAGCGGCACCTCTATCCTTTTCTTTCAACAGGTGAAACTGTTTCTTTGTTACTTTTAAAAAAATAATGCAATTACCGCACAGATCAAAAACGTAAATTCATAAGCCAAAAGGGCCTCATCTTCACTGATAAGCGACCATTCGTCAAGATAAATGGCATCTGCAAAAGTGCCCAAACCATCGATAACGCAGTATAAAACGGGGAAAACAATCGCAATGAACACTCGCTGATATTTTTTGACGTTTTCAATCAGGCTCAATGATTCGCCCTTTGATCAGCATATAGCCAAAGCCGTGGATTCCCATGACCAGGCCGACCATTATTACCGTTTTGATATGGCTTTCTTGATCGTCCGGTACAGCGCCCTTCTTATAAAACAAATCCGCGAAAGCCCATGAAAAAGTCGTCAACAGCGCAAAAATCAACCACATGTGCGATTTCCTTTATTCAGATTTATGGGCTTATGCTCACAATGCCTATTGTAGTATTATTACGGGCATATGTCAACAACTAATTGCAAGAAGAAATAGAAAAACCACATCCAAAGAATACTTCAGATATGGCTTTTCGAACCTTACTATAACAGCATTTTAATATGTCATCAATCGCACCTGCCATGTCTCCAGCAGTTTCCACGCCCAAATTTACCTCTGCAGGAATGGCTGCATGCGATATTTTTTGAGCCGCAAGCAGGACAGACGTAGCTGCCTCCGTTGATAGCTTCAAGGTTTTCTAAGCTCTCCAACCACTCCTTCCCGCAGTCGAGACATCTGACAGGACATATATTCTGCGTGAAATTCCCGCCCTCAATATGAATCGTTTTCCCGTTTACCAGGCTGTCGGCGATTTTTTCTCTCGCGGACAATAAGATGCGCTGAAACGTTGGACGGGAGACTTCCATCTTGTCCGCACATTCACCTTGCTCAAGACCTTCTAGGTCTTTCAGGCGGATGGCTTCCAATTCTTCCAGCTTTAATATATTCTCCGGGATCTCCACGATCTCCTTATCCGACGGAATGAAATAGGCGATAGCCGGAACGTTTTCAATCTTTCTCCATTTTGTAGGTCTGGCCATTATATCACCTCCGCTCTGTGGTACTTAAAGACATAACTGTTCAAATTGACGCCCAATCTACGGGCTATCATAGCGCACTTCGCCTTCAGTAGGAAGAACACCGGTCTTCGGCAATCGGAAAGAGCTTCAAAATTTCCCTGACCTTTGCTGATAACAATATCCGCCCTGTTAAAAACTGATAGAAATTCCGCGCCGCATTGATTCAGAATGGCACCGGGGGCTCCGCAGCCGGTAGTAATAATATCAGCACAGTCACACAAACCAGAATCATATGCATCCTGTAAGGTCGCGTCGTTTATTATAGGTTCGTCTCTGACCGCGTAAGTAATTTCATAACCGGGAAGGTATTCAATCAGTACCCGGTCAAAGACAGTTTCTCCTGCGTTATCTCCGATGATCAGAATGCTTTTCGCCGACTTAAGTTCTTCTTCGAAAATATTGAGATCACAGACTGTAAACTCTTTTGCGAGCTCATTTTCAAGACAATCCGTGAAATTCAGGCTGTTATAAATCGCCGAATCAATAATATTGCCCGTGGCCGCCGTTTTCAGTGCCCAATACAGTTTGCCCTGCTTATTTCCGACAAATTCTCGGAGCAGAGGAGAGGCTTCCTTCGCGGTTTTTATATCTCGTTCTTTAACCGCTTTATATGGATCGGATATGCCGGTCAGACGCTTCACGACTTGATGCATATCTTTTACGATATCGGGAGAGCTTTGATATCTTTTGTAATTTGCAAGAATCATTAAAGCTTCATCCATAATCTTTGCCTGAGATTCAGCCTTGTCGGTGGCCATTCTCGAGGATTCAAGCACCTGCCTTAATACACATGGCAGACAGTCCAAAAACAATTCCATTTTCTATTTAATGTGAATAATCAATAATCTTCACAGTGTCTCCTAATCTTTTAATAAGGGCATCTTTAATAGCCTGCGCGTGAGGACATGGAAAGCCTATTGGATTTCCGCGCGTTATGCAGGAACATAGTACAATGGTATCCGCACCTCGCTTAACCATTTCCGCCGCTCTTGTTACGGCTTTTTTGCCTGGGCACCCTCCACATGTACTGAAACCGATTACTTCAATCTCACCCTCGATGCGCTCAAACGCACATTTCTTTTCCTTCATCACTTTGAAATCCGTAGTACCGGGGCACATATCCTCCGTCTGCATACATCTAATTAACCCGACTTTCATAAAAGGCCCTCCATGCTAACTATTCTAAGGCAACACCGCACAAAAAAGGATGCAGTGAAACCCATTCCGTGATAAAATAAGAGTATGAATAAGCAAATAAGTTTATCCGGCCTGAACAATGAATTGGAACAGGTACGGACCCGTAAGAAAGAATTTCTCGCACAGATCGAGCGCATCGTTCCGTGGGACACATGGGTAGATATGATTAGGCCGTGCTATTACAAAGGAGAACGCGGAAATAAGCCCTACGAAATTGAACGGATGCTCCGATTGTATCTGCTGCAAAATCTTTACAATCTGTCTGACGAGGCAACGGTATGTGAAGCAATCGACAGCCGAGCCTTTTCAGAATTCTGCGGAATTGACTCCAGCAACCAGGTTCCTGATGGCGACACACTTGGCCGGTTCCGCAACATCTTAGTGCGGAATGGATTACAGGAAAGACTGTTTGCGCAGGTTGTAACCCTTCTTCAGCAGAAGGGGCTGCTTCTGAAAAAAGGCACCATCGTAGATTCTACGATTATTGAGGCCCCTTCCTCTACAAAAAATGAAGAGAAGCAGCGAGATCCGGATGCCCATCAGGCAAAGAAGGGCAATACATGGCACTTCGGTTATAAAGCACACATCGGTGTAGACAAGGACAGTGGTCTCGTTCATACACTGAAAGTTACCGCTGCCAATGTGCACGATGTTGCCATGACGCCTGAATTGCTGACGGGTCAAGAAGAGTCCGTCTATGGTGACAGCGGCTATCTGGGAGCTGAAAAGCACGAAGGCGCCGTGGTGCGCAACAGCCAAAAGAAAAAAGTCAAATATCGAATCAATCGGCGCCCGTCTCAAATTCGGAAATTAAGCAACAGTGGTCAGTATGCCGCTCAGAAAGCAGAACATAAAAAGTCATCCATCCGGTCTAAAGTCGAACATGTTTTTGCGGTAGTGAAAGGTCAATTCCGATACCGAAAAACGCGATACCGAGGCCTGCGAAAACAGACCGCTAAACTGAATATGCTGTTTGCACTGGCAAATCTGATTCTGGCTGACAGGCCCCGCCTGGCAGCTTGAGTCAATTTGTCTCCGCAGTAAAAAGTAAGATCTTCTCTGTGCTGCTCACCTGCTAGAGTGAGTAGCACAGCTTTTTTGTTCCTTTGCGCGGTGTTGCCCTAGCAAATATTTTTACCTTTATCACAAATATAGAGCAAAAAAGAGTAAAAATTCATTTGCTCTTTGATCACCTGTTGTCAATTTATAACTTTCCAATAGGTGCTCCTTTGTTTACCTTTCCGCCTATTATAACTTTGCAGAACAGGCCCTCGGTGGGCAGTAGGCTGACTCCAAATGTCTTTGTAACTATGCTGGAATGATCCTCTTTGCCGATTTGAGTTACTTCTAAAATAACGGTTTCGGCTATTTTAAGGCGGCTACCGACTTCTAAATCAGAAAAATCAAGCCCGTCAATCAATAGGTTTTCGGCAAAGTCTCCAGGGCCGCAGTTCAAATTGTTTTCCTTGTTGGCTTTAAGTACGCTGCCAAGATTCAGACAGGTGACCTGACGTCCCCAATTACCGACATGCCCATCGTTTTCTATCCCAAAGTTTTCTATGAAGTTCGCCTCCGATATCTCGTTTTTCAGCTGTCTTCTTCCAGAACTGACAGAGACCGAATAAACCATGCCGTTATGCATTATATTTACCTTCATTTCAAGTATATAGGTCCGCAAAAGGACCTGATGCCACCAAAGAAAACATTTTCTAAAATTGATTTATTTTGACAGTGGGCAGAGCCTTTTCAAACCCAGAAGCTCTGTTGCCCCCGCTGCCGTTATACCAAAGAAAAGGACGTCTTTGCCGATGTCAATAAAATTGACAATAGTACCGTTGCACAATGTGCTTCCCGTACACAGCACAACATCGGCCCAATTCAGTACGACTTCCTTATAGTCGTTAACTCCGTGTTCCACCTTAACTCCACAGCGTATCTGACCGACGTTCTTAGGATTAAGGTCAAGAACGCGCACCGTGAATTCTTTGGAAAGAGACTCGAGAATAGACGGCTGGTATCCGACGAGCGCAACTTTTTTATCTTTGTAGTTTTCCCTGATATAATCGGCAAACTCAAGAGCACATTTTTCCGGATCCTCTGTCCTGCAGTGTATTGTGTGCCCGATAAGCCCGAGCTTTGCCATTACTGCATTCAAAGCAGCGATGAACAACCCGCGGTTATGCGAATCTTTGGATAGATCAAGCTCCACTATTTCATTGAGAGTGCCGCTGAATTCGGAAGGTGCATCGGTAAAGGATTGCCCGAAGGCTCCTTTATATTCAGCCTGCAGCATTACCTCTCGACCTGTAAGAATAGGATAGTCCTTCCTCCGGGTATTTCCGATATCATAAAAGTGCAGAGAGCAAACACCCCAAAAGTGATAGAATGAAAGAAAGAACAAGGTGGTGTTTGCAATGCGTAAATATGACAAGGAGTTCAAGGAAGAAGCGGTCAAGCTATCCGATGAA